>Ga0207695_10000627_pt1 | contig 70792 bp, 66 predicted proteins | sample KBSC54metaG_FD_184354 | JGI IMG/M metagenome (GOLD analysis project Ga0207695, IMG submission 184354) | Corn rhizosphere microbial communities from Kellogg Biological Station, Michigan, USA - KBS C5-4 metaG (SPAdes) (version 2) | ecosystem: Host-associated > Plants > Roots > Rhizosphere > Soil...
TCGCCCGGGGTGCCAGGGCCGCCAACAGCTCGGTCAGCTGGTCGGCTTGCAGCCCGCCGGGATCGGGGCTGTCGACGGCGGGCATGACGGAGGCGTCGAGGATGTCGACGTCGACGTGCAGCCAGTAGCCGTCGAGATCGGGGCGGTCGACGTGCTCGCGGATGCGCTCGGCCGTCGCCGCGGCGCCGTCGCGGATGATGTCGGAGGCGCGGATCACGAGGCCGACGGCCTCTTGGGCTTCGGCCAGTTCCGCGTCGTCGTCACGGCATCCGGCGTGCACGGTGTCCGCCGGGTCGAAGTACGGTCCGAGGCCGTCGATGTCGGCGATCGCGGGCCAGTGGCGTCCGATGGCCGCGGCCAGATCCTCGCCGGCCAGAGCCGCGCAGGCATCGGAGTTGCCGGGATTCCGGAAGTCGGTGTGGCCGTCGAGGTGCACGAGCCCGAAGCGGCCGCCGGTCGCGCGCAGGGCGAGGCCGACGCCGACGAGCAGGCTGCAATCGCCCCCGATGACCAAGGGGGCATCGCCCGCGGCTCGGACGTCGGCGATGCGCTGCGCGAGCCGGCGCGCGTGCTCGACGATCGAGTCCTGGTTCCGCAGGCGTCCCGGTGCCGCGTCGTCGGCGTACCGGCCGGGCAGCACGACACCGGCGTCGCGGGCACCCGCCTTTTCGGCGAGGCGCGCGAACAAGCCCGCCTCGCGCAAGGCTTCCGGGGCTTTCGCCGTGCCGGGGACGCTCGTCGGGAACGGAGGGCGCAGGCCGAGGTTGCTCGGCGCGGCGATTACTGCGATCAAGGTGTGCTTACCGATCCTGTCCTTGCGTCCTTGCGTCCTTGCGTCCTAGCGTCCTGACTCCGGTCCCGAGCCCGGTTTGCGCGCCCGGCCGGTCCAGACTTCCTCCGGCGTGGCCGCAGACGGGCCGGGGGCCGCAGCCACCTGATACGGCAGCTCCGCCTTCTTCCCGAACAACGTACCGGCGATGGCCGTCAGTTCGTCGTCGGCGTCCGGGTCGAGCGGTTCCACAGCCCAGCGCCGGTCGCGGTCCATGGACTGCTGGTTCCCGGAGGCGATCGCGCGGATCGGCGCGGGGGCCGCCGGAAGGGCCGCCAGACGCTCCTCCTCGGCCGCCTCCAGGGCCGCGGCCTCCTCGGACGTCCCGGCCGTCAGCGCGGCCGCCGCGGTGCCCGCTGTGAGGGCGGCGTCGGCGGAGCTCTCGGTCATGGCGCGGTCGGTGAAGACCAGCGGTCGCTCGTGCTCGGTGATGATGTGCTTGACCACCTGCACGTCGCCGTTGACGTCCCACACCGCGATGCCCGGCGTCAGCGACGGGATGATCTCCACGGCCCAGCGCGGCAGGCCCAGGACCTTGCCGGTCGTTCTCGCCTCGTCGGCCTTCTGCATGTACACCGTGCGCGTCGAGGCCATCTTCAGGATCGCCGCGGCCTCCTTCGCCGCGGCGCCGTCCACCACGTCCGACAGGTGGTGCACGACGGCGACGAAGGACAGGCCCAGGCGCCGGCCGAACTTCAGCAGGCGCTGGAACAGCTGGGCCACGAAGGGCGAGTTGATGATGTGCCAGGCCTCTTCGACCAGCAGGATGCGCTTCACGCGGTCGGGGCGGAGCCACGTGTGCTCCAGCCAGACGCCGACGATGGCCATCAGGATCGGCATGCCGATCGAGTTGCGGTCGATGGCCGACAGGTCGAAGACGATCAGCGGCGAGTCCAGGTCGATGCCGGAGGTGGTGGGCCCGTCGAACATGCCCGCCAGGTCGCCGTCGACCAGCCGGTCCAGGACCAGCGCGACGTCCAGGCCCCAGGCCTGCACGTCCTCTATGGTCACGTTCATGTCCTCGGCGGCGCTGGTCAGCGGTGTGCGCAGGGCCTCGACCACGTCCGAGAGGATCGGCTGGCGGCCGAACTGCAGCGCCGCCTCGCCCACGCGCAGGTGCGCCGCCTTCAGCGCGTAGCCGGCGCGCTCGTCCAGAGGCCGGCCCTGGGCGACCTCGACTATCGTCCGCAGCAGCGCCAGCTGGCCGGTGGAGGTGATCGCCGGGTCCAGCGGGTTCAGCCGGATGCTGTCGCCGCGCACGCCGTGCGGGTCCAGGCGGACCGGGGTGACGCCGAGGGACTCGGCGATCAGGTGCCACTCGCCGACGCCGTCCTCGCCCTGCGCGTCCAGGACCACGACCTGGCGGTCCTTGAAGCGCAGCTGGCGCAGGACGTACGTCTTCTCCAGCGCCGACTTGCCGTTGCCGGACTCGCCGAGCACCAGCCAGTGCGGGGCCGGCAGCTGCTGGCCGTAGAGCTGGAAGGGGTCGTAGACGTAGCCCTTGCCGGAGTACACCTCGCGGCCGATGATGACGCCGGAGTCGCCCAGGCCCGGCGCGGCGGTCGGCAGGTACACGGCCTGCGCCTGCGAGGAGGAGGTGCGCACCGGCGGGCGGGTGGTCTCGACCTTGCCGAAGAGCATCGAGGCGAAGCCCTCGATCAGGCCGTCCAGGAGGGAGTTTCCAGCCATGGCGTGTCAGGATCCTTACTTCCGCAGCCCGGTCGCGAACGGCAGGGTGTTGGTGAACGCCCTGTGGTGCTCGCGGTCGCACCACTCCAGCTTGAGGAACGACTTGCCCGCCGAGGCGCGGATCGTGCGCTTGTCCCGGTTCAGCGGGTCGGGGCCGCGTGAGGAGACCGTGATGTAGCCGACCAGGTTCACCCCGGCGGCGCCGGAGGCCAGGTCCTCGCCGCGCTGGTCGACGCGGCCGGCGTGGGCCCGCTCGCGCGGGTCGTCGACCCGGCCGAGCTTGGCCTGCCGGGACGCCTCGGCGTCGGTGTTGATCTTCTCGGTGAGCATGCGCTCTATGGCGACGTCGGTGGGCTCCAGGTCCATCGTCACCGCGACCGTCCGGATCACGTCCGGGGTGTGCACCAGCAGCGGGGCGAGGAAGTTCACGCCGACCGGGGTCAGCGGCCACTCCTTGATCCACGCGGTGGCGTGGCACCACGGCTCGGCGGTCACCGACTCGCGGGTCTTGGCGCGCAGGAACTGCGGGTGCGTGGCGTCGAGCTCGGCCGGCCACGCGTTGCGGCGCGACATCGCGTGCAGGTGGTCGATCGGGTGGTCGGGGTCGTACATGGAGTGGATCAGCGAGGACAGCGCGACCGGGCCCAGGGGCTGGCGCACCTTGATGTCGGCGTCGGCCAGGCGGGCGCAGATGTCGGCGAGCTCGCGGGCCATGATGATGCCCAGCCCCACGTCCACGGCGCCCCGGCCGATGACGTAGGCCTCCGACGCCAGGTCCTTGGTGTAGGGCATGCACGCGACCAGATAGGCCCGGTGCTGCTCGGAGGAGGTCGAGACCATCGAGAGCAGGTGTTCGTAGGACTCCTGGAGCCAGCGCGGGGAGTTCTCGTCGCCCCGTCTGGCGACGTCCTTGGCGTGCGCGTCGGGGTCCGCGGGGAGCGTGCGGGCGAGCATCTGCAGGCGGGTGACGAAGCCGTCGCCGTTGGCGACGTGCCGCAGCAGCGTGCCGAACCGGTCGACCAGGGTCTCCTGGTCCTCGGAGTCGCGCGATCCGACGCCGGGGCCCTCGATCTCCAGCGTCGCGGTGACGGTGCGGCGGTCGAGGTGCATCAGGACGGCGATCTCGTCCGGGCCGAACTGCGCGCGCAGCCAGCGCAGGCGCCCGACGCCGGGCGGCGGGCCGATCTCGACCTCGGCGCCGTCGATCCGCGTCCCGGCCTCCATCGCACGCGAGCGCCAGGTGGCCTGCGGGGAGCGCAGGAGGCGCTTGTAGGAGCGGTTGATCTCGAACCACTTGTAGATGGTGCGGCCGTTGTAGGGCATGAACACGACGATCAGCGCCAGCGCGGGACCGGCGAGGATGCCCAGCACCTTCAGGAACGTGGTCGGCACGAAGAACCCGGACAGCAGCGAGATCGCACAGCAGACCACGATGACGCCGATCTCACCGGTCTCCCGGTTGCGCCCGATGAGCGCGCTCGGCTTGGCCTTGCCGAGGAGATAGGCGCGGCGGTACTGCGGGGGCTCCTGCTGGGTGGTGCTCATAACCGGGCCCCCTCGGGGCGGACATCACTGCTTGGCGTGGTGCTCACGGCGGTGCCTTCCAGCGGAGGAGCGGAGGAGCGGGTGATCGTGGTGCGCGGTGCGGGTTCTGCTCTCGACGCTACCCGGGAAAAGCGGGCGACGGGTGAGAAAACTGGGGCGGTAGATAAGAAATCGGGGGCGGTAGACCCGAGAACTGAGTTTCTAGGCGAGAAAATCGGGGCGACAGACCGGAAAACAGGGGCGGGATCGCAGAATGCGAACCCGCCGGTCGCCGGTCGGTCCGCGGGCCGTGTCATCTGGTCTCGCCTCCCTTGCCGGGTCAGGTCAGGAACCGCCGCGCGGTGGCGGCGGGGTCTTGGGGATGACGGGGGCTGGGGTGGCCTGCAGGCGGGAGGCGGATGTCGCCGAACCGCCGCCGCCGGTGCCTCCACCGCCACCGCTGCCGCCTGTTGTGGCGCCGCCTCCGCCGCCGCCTTGGCTGCCGTCGGCGCCGGGCCGCACTGTCAGGGCTCTGCCAGTGTGCGCCGCGAGGCCGGCCGCCGCACCCGCACCGCCGGCCAGCGCGCCCACGGACATCCCGGCGATGGCGCTGCCCATGTTGCCGCCGCCTCCGCCGCCCGCGAAGGCACCGCTGATGCGGTTGGCGTGCGCGGCCATGCCGTTGCGCATCGTGCCGGCGGGGGACGTGAAGGCGGCGCTGGTGATCGCCGCCTTGCCGATCTTGGCCGCGCGCTCCTTCTGCAGCGTCAGCATCTCGTCGCCGAAGGCCGGCACGAACCGGTAGACCAGCCCCGAGGCGAAGATCGACAGGATCATGATCGCCAGCCCGGACAACACGGCGCTGAACGAGTCCTGCGGCCCCGACGACACCGCGGTCGCCAACGACAGAACGATGACGATGATGGGCTTGATGAGGTCGATGGAGATCATCAACCCGACCCACCGCCGAATGTGGCCCCACATCGACTTGTCGACGAAACCGGCATACACGGCCGTCGCCAGAGCCGCACCGACGTACAGCATGGCCGCGCGGATGATCAGCTCCAGCCACAGCAGCGCGGCGGCGATCATCGACAGCACGGAGACGAAGATGAGCATGATGGGGCCGCCACCCAGCCCGGAATTCGGATCCAACGCCTTCGAGAAACCGGCGAGGAACCCGTTGCGGTCAGCGGTCGAACCGTTGCCGATGGCATCGGAGACACTGTCGGTGATCTTGACCATCCCGGCCAGGATCACCGGCGTGAAAGCGGAAGCCAGCACCGCCATCCACAGGAAGCCGGTGGCTTCGCCTATCGCGGTGACGATGGAGTCACCCCGCACCGCCCGCTTCACAACGGACAGCAGCCAAAGCAGCACGGTCAGGATCGCCGACGCGGCGAACACGATCGCGTACTGCTTCAGGAAGCCCATGTTGGTGAAGTTGACGGTCGCGGTCTTGGTGATCGCGGTGGACAGGTTGTTGATGACCCACTGGGCCGCCTCGGCGCAGCCTCGGGCGATGGAGCCCAGGGGGTCGGTGAGCGTGTCGGCGGTGCTGACGCCGCCTTGGGAGGGGGCGGGTGAGGTCGGGTTGCCGCCGGCCATCTGCTGGGCGCTGTCGCAGGCGGTCTTGAATTTGCCCGTGAGCAACGCACACGGGTTGGCCGGCTCGGTGAGGAACCAATCAAGGCGCATAGCGGAGCCTCGCGAACTGCTTGACGGCATTCTGGAGGTCGCCAGACGAGGACACCTGCTGCCCGGCAGGGATCGGCGTGGGGCCATCCGTCTGAGTGAAGCTACTCCACTTCCAGTCTCCGTTTACCCAACTTAGGTTCAGCGTGACCGTGCTCCAGGTCTCGGATACGGGATGCGTCGAACCCTGACCCGCCGTACCGGCGATCATGTTGATCCACACGGCCACGGTCGCCTTCGTCGCGGCGTATTTCGTGACCGAGGTCCCGAACGGCACGGCACGGCTCACAAAGGTCTGACCGGTCGGCGCGTTTCCGTTCTTGTCCAGGCCGAAGCCCTGCGCGGCCAGGGTGAAAGCCTGGTCCAGCTGCTTCTCCAGATCGGGCTCTATGACCGGGTCGGCGATCGACTGGACGATCTGGTGGCGCGTGACGGCCGTCATCATCGCTTCCGAGCCGTAGGCCGCGACGAAGTTGGCCGCGGCGGCCACCGCGCCGTTCTGCGTGTCCGGATATCCGGTCTGGATGTCGTTCGCCCCGGACTGCGACGGAAAAGCAGGACTCGCCCCCGCCGGCGCGCTGGTCCCCACCGTCGCCGTGGCCGGCGGTACCCCGCCGCCGACGCCGGTGCTGGCGCCCTGGCTCGTGGCGGTGTCGTTGTGCTTGCTGCTGTTGATCGCGATCACGGCGGCGACCACCACGACGACCCCGGCCAGGGCGAGGACGCCGCGGCCTCGGCGGCCTCGGGGGGCCTTGAATTCGCCGTCGTAGGGGTCCTTCGGGAGGCGGATGACCGTTTGCGGCTGCTCGATGCGGGGTGCGCGGCCGGGCCGGCCGCGGCGCGGGGTGTCGCCCGCGCGGCCCGGGCCGCCGTCGCTACCGCCGTCGATAACCATGTTCAAGTCTCCCCACCCCGGACGTCCCGGTCGTGTTACATCGTCGTCGTGTCGGGCCACCAGTTCCTAACAAATACCCGGATGGCTTCGTGCGGGTCTGCCGGACGGCGCGTGGTGGCACCTCATCCGGTCGGTTTCGGAGCGGGCTTCGGTGCGGCGGGTCCCGGCCTTCGGCCGGGGCGCCGGGCAGGCCTCGGGCGCCGGTCAGATCGCCATGCCGTAGACGATCGTGAACAGGGTTCCGAGGGATCCGATGATGAACACACCGGTCAGGCCGGCCACGATCAGGCCCTTGCCCTGCTCGGCTGAGAAGGTGTCGCGCAGTGCTGTGGCGCCGATGCGCTGTTTGGCCGCGCCCCAGACCGCGATGCCGAGGCAGATGATGATCGCCGTGGCCATGATGACCTCGATCATCACCCGGGCCTCGTTGCCGACCTTGCCGAAGGGGCCCCAGTTGGGGGCGATCCCGCCGATGATCGTGTTGATGTCGTTGCCGGACGGGGGCGCCGGCGTCGGGGTGGGGTCCGCGAGGAACGTGGCCACGGTGTGTGCCGCGCCATGCAGAGCTTGCAGTGCAGACACGATGACCGCCTGCCTCCAGTCCTGTGGTTATAACGGTGGTGTTCGTCGTACTCACGATGTGGTGTCGCTGCCGGTAGCGTAGGGAACTCAGTCTACGAGGATGACGCGGACGGCAGATACCTTGTCTATGGTGTCGTTTTCCTCGATCCGTCCGCGGCACACCTTGGTTATCGGTTGATCCGATGATCAACTGAAGGGAGGAAGGGGTCTGATGAAGACATCGGTCGTCGTCGGCGCGTCGTTGGTGGCAACCCCCTTCCTTCTGGTAGGTGCCATCGTCATCGGCACCATGAGCGTGGCCTCCGGCAGCTCGGCCATGAGCCCGGTCGGCCGGATCGCCGACGGCACGGTCCCGGCCGCCGACGCCGCGCTGATGGAGCAGTACGGCCACATGTGCCCGGAACTGACCCCCTCCCTGCTGGCCGCGCAGCTGTATCAGGAGTCGGGCTTCGACCCGACCATCGTCTCCCCGGCCGGCGCCATAGGGATCGCCCAGTTCATGCCCGGCACCTGGCCCAACTGGTCATCACCGCAGGACGGCGACGGCAAACAGGATCCGCGCAACCCGGCCGACGCGATCCCGGCCGCCGCGCGCTACGACTGCGCCATCGCGCACCAGGTCTCCGGCGTCGGAGGCGACGCGGTGGCGAACATGCTGGCCGGCTACAACGCCGGTCCCGGCGCGGTCGAGCAGTACCGCGGCATCCCGCCCTACGCCGAGACCCAGAACTACGTGAAGAACATCAAGGCCCTGGAACAGGCCTTCCGCGCCCCGGAGCCGACGATCGCCCCGTCCGACATGGCCGTGCGCGCGATCGCCTTCGCCTACAACCGCCTCGGCACCCCCTACGAGTGGGGCGGCGACGGCACCGACGGCCGCTTCGACTGCTCCGGCCTGGTCCAGGCCGCCTACACCTCGGTCGGCATCACCATGCCCCGCACCGCCTCCGAGCAGTGGTACACCGGCCCGCACATCCCGGTCAGCCAGCTCCAGCCCGGCGACCTGGTCTTCTACGCCACCGACCTGTCCAACCCGGGCAGCATCCACCACGTCGGCATCTACGTCGGCGGCGGCGTGATGATCGACGCCCCGCACACCGGCGCCTCCATCCGCTTCGACCCGATCGGAGCCGCGGACTACCTCGGCGCGACCCGGCCGCAGCCGCTGGTCGTCGGGGCGGCCGTGGACGCGGCCACGCCGCAGGCCAAGCGGACGTCGACGGTGCCGAGCACCACGCATTGAAAGCGGTCCTCAAAAGGAATTGAGGTATCGGCGCTGATCAGGACCCTGTCGAGTCCCAGGCGTCACTCAGGTCCCACGCGCATCAACGCCAAGGGCGGCGGCCGGAGCCGAAGCTCCCGACCGCCGCCCTCAAGGTGCGCGCCCCCGTTCACATCGCGGGCACCTTGTCCAGGAACCCGGCGACCGCCCCGATCCGCCCGTCCGGCGCGATCAGCGCCACGTCGAACCCGACCACCAGCGCCTCGTCGCCGCCCGCGGCCAGCTCCCAGGTGAACCGCACCACGTCGTGGTGCGCGTCCGGCTCGCCGGCCAGCCGGAAGGTCAGCCCGGCGAACTGCTCCTGCGCGCCGCCCATCAGCGCACTGAGTTCGGCGTGCCCGTGCACCGAGGCCAGCGGGTCCGTGTACTCGATCTCCTCGACGAAGACCTCCGCGATCTTCTTCGAGCGAGCGGCGGCGTCGGTCTCGTTCCACGCGGCGATGTAACCGTCGATCAGGTTCTTGACGTCAGTCATGGTTCTGCCTTCCGTTGCGGCTTCCGGCTTGCCCGGCGGCCTGTGCCTCAACGATGCGATCCGGGGCCATGACCTCGCGATTACCCGCGAGGTAATCGTCTCCATGACCTTCCCGAAGCCATCGTGGAGTCCATGACCACCACAGAGATTTCGAAGGCGATACAGATCCAGCCGGCGACACCGGCCATCACGGCGCACGAGGCGCCGACCAAGCGCGCTGCCGAGCGCGACACCACCCGGGCCCAGAACCTGACCCTCCTGGTCCTGCTCGCGGGCATCTTCATGACGACCCTCGACATCTTCATCGTCAACGTCGCCATCCCCGCCACCCAGCGCGACCTCCACGCCTCCCCGGCCGCGATCCAGTGGATCGTCGCCGGCTACGGCCTCACCGTCGCCGCCGGCGTGATCACCGCCGGCCGCCTCGGCGACATGTTCGGCCGCCGCCGCATGTACGCGCTCGGCATGGCCCTGTTCACCGCCGCCTCGGCCGCCTGCGGGATGGCGCCGACCGCGAACATCCTCATCGCCTCCCGCGTGGTGCAGGGCATAGGCGCCGCGCTGCTGAGCCCGCAGACCCTGGCCATCATCGGCACCGCCTTCGAGGGCGCCAAGCGCGTCCGCGCCTTCACCGCCTACGCCCTGGCGATGGGCCTGGCCGCGGTGTTCGGCCAGCTGATCGGCGGCGTCCTGATCGACATGAACTTCTCCGGCCTCGGCTGGCGCAGCTGCTTCCTGATCAACGTGCCGGTCGGCGCGGTGGCCCTGACGCTGGTGCCGCGCGTCGTGCCGGAGTCGCGCGCCGAGGGCCGGACCCGCCTGGACGTCCCCGGCGTCGTGTTGGTGAGCGCCGCCCTGGTGGCGACCGTGCTGCCGCTGATCCAGGGGCAGAGCCAGGGCTGGCCGCTGTGGACCTGGCTGAGCTTCGGCGCCGCGCTGGTCCTGTTCGGCGTCTTCGGCTGGTACCAGGGCCGCCTGGCCGCCGCTGAGAAGTCGCCGCTGATCGACCCCGCGCTGTTCCGCACCAAGGGCTTCGCCCGTAGCATCGTCGCGCAGATCGTGTTCTGGATGGGCCAGGGCTCGTTCTTCCTGGTCTTCGCCCTCTACGTGCAGCTCGGCCGGGGCCTGGACGCCCTGCAGGCCGGCCTGATCTTCACCCCGATCGGCGTCGGGTACCTGCTGACCTCGATGGTCGCGCAGAAGCTCACCACAAGGCTGGGCCGGGGTTTTCGAGGACAAGTACAGACCGCCGCGGTCGGCACGCTGCTGATGGCGCTCAGCCTGCTCGACCTGATCGTCACGATCCACCTGACCGGCACCCACGGCTCGCTGCTGTGGATGGTCCCGGCCCTGGTCGGCGACGGCGCGGGCATGGGCCTGGCGATCGGCCCGCTGGCCGCCGGCGCCATGGGACGCGTCGCGCCGCACCACACCGGTGCCGCCTCGGGCGTGGTCTCGACGGTGATGCAGGTCGGCGGTGCGATCGGGGTCGCGGTGATCGGGATCGTCTTCTACTCCGCGCTCGGCTCCTCGGCCACCCCCGCCGCCTACACCCGGGCCTTCACCGCCGGGCTGGAGCTGCTGGTCGGCGTTGCGGTCGCGGTGACGGTCCTGCTCCAGTTCGATAAGGACTAGGGCCCCCGCCCCCGCCTAGTGCCACCGAAGTACTCCAGATGACTCCCCTCGTAGGACTACACCGCAGCCGGGCCGAAGGTGGAATCGACGGTATGACCACCACGATCGGTTCCACCTCCAGCACCCTCACGGCGCCCGCCGCCCGCGCGGTGGCCGCGGTGAAGCAGTACGGCGGCGGCGACGCCGCCGTCCGGGCCCTCGACGGCGTCACGGTCGCCGTGCCGGCCGGCCGGTTCACCGCCGTCATGGGCCCCTCCGGATCCGGCAAATCGACCCTCATGCACTGCCTGGCCGGCCTGGACCGGCTCACGTCCGGCCAGGTGTACATCGGCGACGTCGAGCTCGGCTCCGCCTCCGACAAGCAGCTGACGCTCCTGCGGCGGGAGAAGCTCGGCTTCGTCTTCCAGTCCTTCAACCTGCTCCCGACGCTCTCGGCGGCCGAGAACATCACGCTCCCGCTGGACCTGGCGGGCCGCACTCCGGACCAGGACTGGCTGGACACGGTCGTCCGCACCGTCGGCCTCGCGGACCGCCTGAAGCACCGGCCCGCCGAACTCTCCGGCGGCCAGCAGCAGCGCGTCGCGGTCGCGCGCGCCCTCGCCTCGCGGCCTCAGGTGGTGTTCGCCGACGAGCCCACCGGCAATCTCGACTCCCGGTCCGCCGCCGAGGTCCTGGGCCTGCTGCGCACCATGGTCACCGACCTCGGCCAGACCTTGGTGATGGTGACGCACGACCCCTCGGCCGCCGCGTACGCCGACGAGGTCCTGTTCCTGGCCGACGGCCGGCTCGTGGACCGCCTGGAGCAGCCCACCCGGGACTCCGTCCTGGCTCGCATGCAGCGCTTCGGCGATTGAGGAGGCTGACAGAGATGCTCACCGTCGCCTTGCGCAATCTCACTGCTCGCCGCCGCCGGCTGATCGGGACGTTCCTCGCGGTGTTCCTCGGCGTCGCCTTCCTGGCCGGCACGCTCACGTTGAACGCGACGCTGTCGCGCAACTTCGACACTCTCTTCGCGACCGCCGACTCCCACGTCGCGGCGGTCGTGCGGTCGGACACGCTGATCGCGGCGAGCGGGAACGGCGCGCCGCTCGGCGGCCTGCGGGCTCCGGTGCCGTCGCAGCTCGCCGATTCGCTGCGGACGGCGCCCGGCGTCGCGGACGCGCAGCCCGACATCGTCGGCTACGGGCAGCTGCTCGGAGCCGACGGCAAGGCCGTCGGCGGGAACGGGCCGCCGCGTACGGCGGGCAACTGGATCCCTTCGGCCGCCTTGAACCCGTACCACTTGGTCGCCGGGCGCGCGCCGCAGGATGTGGCGGCGGGGCAGCCGGTGGAGGTCGTGATCAATCGCGGTGCCGCGGACTCGGGGCACTTGAAGGTCGGTGACACCACGATCGTGCAGACTCCGTTGCCGGTGCGCGTCACGATCGTCGGGATCGCCGGATTCGGGACGCAGGGCGGGATCGGGCAGGTGACGTTTGCCGGATTCACACAGACGGTCGCGGAGAAGTACATCGGGCGTCCTGGGCAGGCGTCGCAGATTCTGGTCGCCGCCAAGGGCGGGGTGTCCCAGAACGCCGTAGTCGCTTCGGTGACGAAGGCGTTGCCGCCGGGCGTTTCGGCGATCAGCGGGGCCGCTTATACGAAGGCGAATACGGACGCGATCGGTAAGGCGTTCCTGACGTTCTTCAAGGGATTCCTGCTGGTGTTCGCGGCTGTGGCGTTGCTGGTGGCGGCGTTCTCGATCCACAACACGTACACGATTCTCATCGCGCAGCGGACCCGCGAGAACGCTTTGTTGCGGGCCCTTGGGGCGTCGCGAAGCCAGATTCTGCGGTCGTCGTTGGCGGAGGCTGCGGCTTTGGGGTTGGCGGCTTCGGCGGTGGGTGTTGTCGGCGGACTGGGGATCGCGCAGGCGCTGAAGGCTTTGTTCGACGCGGCCGGTTTCGCTTTGCCCGCCGGGGGATTGGCGGTCACCGGATCGACGATTGCGATCGCCTTGTCGGTCGGCATCGGCGTGACGGCTTTGGCTGCTTTGTCGCCGGCCGTGCGGGCTTCGCGCGTGGCGCCTTTGGCGGCGTTGCGGGAGGCGTCGGTGGGGGAGACGCAGTCCGGGTTCGGGCGTGTGCGGACGCCTCTCGGCGTTTTCTTGCTGGCCGGCGGTGTGGCGCTGGCTGTGGCGGGCGGTTCGCTGGCGATGGCCGGGGCCGGGGCCGCGGCCACGACGGTCGGCGTGGTGATGCTCGGGCCGGTCGCGGCCCGGGCGGCGGTGCGGGTGCTCGGATCGGTGGTCACCGGCGGCGGCCGGTTGGCGGGGACGACCGGGGTGCTGGCGCGGCGCAACGCCGCGCGCGATCCGCGGCGGACTTCGGCGACGGCTACGGCGCTGATGGTGGGGGTCGCGGTGGTGACGCTGCTGACGGTGTTCGCGACGTCGGTGAAGGGGTCACTGAAGTCTGATGTGGATCGGTCGTTCGTCGGGGACCTCGCGGTGTCGTCGCCGGCCTTCGGGGGCGGGGGACTGAGCCCGCAGCTGGCCGCCGATCTGCAGAAGGTGCCGGGGGTCGCGGCGGCCGTGGGGATCGGGCGGGGGACCGCTTCGGTCGGCGGCGCGGCGACGAATGTGACGTTCGCCGACACCGGGAAGCTCGGGGAGGCTGTGTCGCTGGACGTGCGGGGCGGTTCGGCGGCGGCGTTGGCGGGAGGCCGCGAGATCGGGGTCTCGGCGTCCGAGGCGAAGAAGCATCCGCTGGGCAGTTCGGTCGCGGTCGTCTTCCCGGACGGGACGACGACCACGGTGCCGGTCGGCTTCGTCTACGGGCCGCGCGGTTCCTTCGACGGGTACTTGATCGACGCGACGGCGTGGTCGGCGCATGCGAATCAGGTCACGGACACGTCGGTGATCGTGAAGCTGGCCCCGGGGACCTCCGTCGCGGCGGCGCGTCCGGCGATCGCGGCGGCCGTGGTGCCTTACGGCAGCCCGGATGTGCAGGATCGGCAGCAGTATGCGGATGCGCAGGCTTCGGGAGTGGACGTGGTGCTCACGATCTCGTACGTGCTGCTGGTGCTGGCGATCGTGATCGCGCTGGCGGGGATCGCGAACACGCTCGCGCTGTCGGTTCATGAGCGGACCAGGGAACTCGGGCTGCTGCGCGCGGTCGGGCTGACGCGGAGGCAGACGCGGGCGCTGGTGCGCTGGGAGTCGCTGCTGGTGGCGCTGTTCGGGACGCTGGGCGGGGTCGCGCTCGGCACGTTCCTGGCCTGGGCGCTGGTGCGCGCGGCGGGGAAAGCGGGGAGCTCGACGGCGATCGGCTTCGCGGCGTCGCCGGGGACGCTGGTGGTGATTCTGGCCGCGGGGGCGGTCGCGGGGGTGGTCGCGGCAGCGCGGCCGGCGCGGCGTGCGGCGGGGTTGGATCTGCTGGCGGCTATCGCGCAGGAGTGAGGCGTGGGTGGTGGTCGCGAGCTTCGTCGGCCGGCGGGTGCGGAGGGGGCATCCGCCGGCCGGCGTTTATGGGTGGGCGGCTTGCCGGGCAGGCACGAAGCCATAAAGAACGCCTGCGACTCCACACACACAAAGCCGGCGGCACCGAACTCGATGCCGCCGACCCGAAAACCCACCCGCTACAAGCTGTTCAGCACCGCGTTCGACACCGCGGCCGTGCCTCCGAGCACCACGCCGACCTCGATCGAGCCGCCGGCCCGCCGGTGGTGGTCGGCCACCGCCCAGATCCTCACGCCGGGACGGGCAGATGCATCTCAAAACGACAGCCGCCGTCGACGTTGCCGACCGTGACAGCACCCGAATGGGCCTCGGCGATGCCGCGCACGATCGCCAGCCCCAGACCGGCCCCGGCCCCCACCGGGCTCTCCGTCTCCGGCGTCCGCGCGGCCGTCCCCCGCCACGCCACGTCGAAGACCCGTTCCAGGTCCTCCTCCGGGATCCCGCCGCAGGCGTCGGTCACGGACAGCAGCACCTGCTGCTCGCCGTCCTTGCCGGCCGGGGACAGTGCCGAGGCCTCGATCCGGACGGTGCCGTCCTCGGGCGTGTGCCGGATCGCGTTCACCACCAGGTTCGACAGCGCGCGAGACAGTTCCCTGACATCACCGCGCACCGTCGCCGGGGTCGTGACCACGCCGGACAGCTCGATCCCGCGGGCCCGCGCCAACGGCTGCCCCTCGGCCAGCGCACCGTCCACCAGATCCGCCAGCGCCACCGACTCCAGGGTCAGCCGCAGGGCGCCGGCGTGGATGCGTGAGAGCTCGAACAGGTCGTCGACCATGCCGGCGAGCCGGTCCGCGGCCTGCCGCATCTGCATGTGGTAGCGGGCCGGATCGGTGGCGACACCGTCCTCCAGCGCCTCGGCCATCGCGCGCAGCCCGGCCAGCGGGGTGCGCAGATCGTGCGAGACCCAGGCGACCAGCTCCCGCCGTGAGCGTTCCAGCGCCCGCTCCCGCTCCCGCGACTCGGCCAGTTTCACCTGCGTCGCGCGCAGTTCGCGGTCCAGCGCGGCCAGCTCGCCGGTCATCAGGGCCTTGCCGTGCCGCGCCGGATCCGGGACGGCCTCGCCCTGCCCGAGCGCCTGCAACGCGCTGGTCAGCGTACGGCTGTCGTGCGCGAGGCTGCGGCTCAGCAGCGCGGCCAGCGCCAGCGTCACCGCCGCGCCGGACAGCGAGACGATCAGGGAGACCCCGGCGTCGTGCGAGGAGATGAACATCGCGCGGGAGGCGATCACGATGCCGGCGACGACCGCCAGGACCGCGGTCGCGGCCGAGGCGAACAGCGAGGCCCGCAGCGACCGCCCGCGCAGGATCCGCAACGCCAGCCAGCCGATGAGCGACGCCCCGACCGCGGAGCCGCCGCCCATGGCGAAGATCAGCAGCAGGTCACGCATCGACGCCCTCCGGCGCTTCGAGTCGGTAGCCGACGCCCCAGACGGTGACGATCAGCGACGGCGCCGCCGGGTCGGCCTCGATCTTCTCCCGCAGCCGCCGCACGTGCACCGTGACGGTCGACTGGTCGCCGAAGGACCAGCCCCAGACCTGCCGCATCAGCTCGGCGCGGCTGAACGCCTGGCCGGGGTTCGCCATCAGGAACGCCAGCAGGTCGAACTCGCGGCCGGTCAGCGCCAGCGGCTCGCCGCCCAGCCGGGCCTGGTGCGCGGTGAGATCGACCTCCAGGCGGCCGGCGACCAGGATTTCAGGGGCCTGCGCCGGCTCGGCGCCGTGGTTCCGGCCGTGCCCGCGCGACCGGCGCAGCACGCTGCCGGCCCGCAGCACCAGCTCGCGCGGGCTGAACGGCTTGGTGACGTAGTCGTCGGCCCCGACCTGCAGCCCGAGGATCCGGTCGCCCTCCTCGCCGCGCGCGGTGAGCATGATGACCGGGACCTCGCCGAGGGCCCGCACGCGCCGGTGCACCTCGTAGCCGTCGAAGCCGGGCAGCATCAGGTCCAGCACCATCAGGTCCGGCAGGTGCTCGGCCGCCGCCGCGACGGCCTCGGGCCCGTCGGCGGCGCGGCGCACGTTGTAGCCGGCGCGAGTGAGGTACGCGGCGACGACCTCGGCGACGGTGGCGTCGTCGTCGACGACCAGGACGTCCAGCGCGGCCGGTGCGTCCGGCGCGTCCAGCGCACCCGACGTGGGCTCGGCGCTGTCACGGTCGGTGGCGGGGCTGTCGCCGACGACGGCGCTCGCAGTGTCCGGCGTGCTCATCGGAACGCCACCTTCCTGATCACTCATTTCCCGACATAGTGCCTGCAGCTCTCCTCACGGTTCAAGGGAACACCGTCCGAGGCTGTGATCGGGGCTTTCCGCTCCTTACGGAACTGTGACGGCCCGGCACGGAGCGTTTGCCGGGGCGGCCCGGCGAAGACGGTTCGTGGCGGCGGAGTTACTCGGGGTGGCTTCCCCGCCCTATTAGGGTTGCGGACGTGACCTCCCCGCAGTCTTCGCAGTCCTCCGGCTACTCCGGCACCCCGTTGCCCAAGAAGCTCGGCATCAAGGCCGGGCACTACGTGCTCTTCCACGACGCCCCCGAAGGTTTCGATCCCCAGCCGCTGCCCTACGACGTCACGGTCGAGACGACCGAGGACGGCGGCGCGGGGCCCTACGACGTGATCGTCGCGTTCGCCGAGGACCGGGCGACGCTCACCGACGGCTACGCGACCCTCCCGTCGTTGCTCGCCAAGAGCGGTGCGTTGTGGATGTGCTGGCCGAAGAAGGCTTCTGGCATCGTGACCGATGTCACGGAGGGCGTGGTGCGCGAGGACGCGCTCGCGTTGCCGATCGGGCTGGTGGACGTGAAGATCGCGGCGGTCGACGCCACGTGGTCCGGGCTGAAGCTGGTGTATCGGCTCGATCGCCGATAACCGGCGATAACCGGCTATTCACCTCCGAGTCACCGCCGTCCCACCCGCCCCGCAGGTCTCATCCGGAGCACGGTTGGCCGGATCAGACATATCGCGAGCGTTCCGCCAGTAGGCTGATACGTATGCGGCAGCCCGTGCAGACCCTTCTTGAGCACGTGCGGCGTGGCTTGGGTGGCGCCGTCCTGCTCGGCGGCGCGGCTCCGGCGGAATCCGCGGGGATCGCGGGTCCCGTCGTCGAAGGCTTATGCCTGCTGCGCGCTGGAGGTATGCAAGCCGCGCCGACCCAGAAGACGAAGACCAAGACGAACGCGGAGGCTGAGCCGGCCTCGCAGGCCGTCCAGAACACGGCGTTCGCCGGTCTGGCCGATCTGGTGCGGCCGCTGCTCGACGGCGAGGCGGGATTCGACCTCGACCGCGGGGCCGTCCACGCCGGCAAGGCCGCCGCGGAACTGCTCGTGCAGGCGGCGGCGGTGCAGCCGGTGCTCGCGGTGATCGCCGACGCGCATCTGCTCGACAAGGAGTCGGCGACCGCGATCGCGGTGGCCGTCCGCAACACCAGGCGCGCGGCTGTGGCGTGGGTCGTCTGCGTCGAAGACGTGCGCCGCGCCCCCTTCGGCGCGCTCGGCGCCGTGGCGGTGCAGCTCCAGCGGCCGGCGGCGAGCGGGGACCTGCCGAAGGCGACGACGCGGGCGCTCCTCGTCCTGGCCGCGAGCGCGACCGGTCACATCGACGAGGTCGGCGGTGCGCTGGAGCATCTCGGGCTGCATGTCAGCGATCTGGCTCCGGCCGTCGCCGACGGCTTCGTCGAGGCCACGACCTCCGGCTGGCGGTTCCGCGACCACGGCGTGGCCACGTCCATCTACGCGACGGCCACTCCGACCGAGCGCCAGGAGACGCACGCGGCGTTCGTCGACGCCATCTCCGAGCTGCGCGAGGCGGAGAAGGGCGAGATCCTCGCCCGGCATCTCGCCGGCGCGGCGGCCGGGACCGACGGTCCGGCGGCCGAGGCGCTGGGCCGCGCCGCGGACGGCGCGCGGATGCGAGGAGCGCTGGAAGCGGCGCGATCCTCCTACGGACGCGCGGCGACTCTGACCCCTGATCCGGGCGCCCGGGCCCGCTGGCTGACCGGCGCCGCCGACACCGCGCGGCTGCTCGGCGACCTCGGTGGCGTCGGCCGCGCGATCCGCGAGGCGCGCGTGCTGTCCGATGACGCGACCGTGCACCACCGCCTGGACACCATCGCCACCCGCACCTCGGTGCTGCGCACTCCGCAGACCAAGATCAAGACCCTGCTGGAGACCGGCGGCCACACCACCGCGATAGCCCTGATCCTGGCCGGCCGCGCCATCGACGCCGAAGCGATGCTGGCTCCGGTGGTCTCCTCGGCGCTGCTCTCGGATCCGCTGGACATGGGTCCGCTGACGATTCCGGCGATCGCGGCCGGGGCCATGTGGACGTGCGATGTCAGGGGAGCGGCAGCAGTGCTGGATCGCTCTATCGCCCTATTGCGTGCGTATGGGGCGGCCGAGCATCTGCCCGCCCTGCTGGTCGTACGCTCGGAGGTCGGCTACCGAGCGGGACGCTGGCTGGCCGCTCGCGAAGACGCGATGGAGGCGGCCGCGCTCGCGAATCGGCTGGGACAGCAGCCGATCCGGGCCGTGGCACGCGGGCTCGCTCTTCGCATCAGTTCCCTGATGGGTGCGCCGGCTGAGGACACCGCGCTGGTGGAGGTCGAGTCCTCAGGCTCCGAGGCTTATGGGCTGTGGCCGCGGCATGCCGTCGGCGTGGCTCTGGTGGCCGACCGGAAGTGGGGCGCCGCGGCGACCGTGCTGGCCGGAGTCGCGGAAGCGCTGGAGCGGCTCGGTGTTCAGGACCCGTCGGTGCTTCCCGTGGCCGGCGATCTGGTCGAAGCGCTGGTGCGGTCCGGCGATGCCGCGCGGGCCCGGAACGTGGCCGAGCAGGCGCGGGAGGCGTCGGCGGCGTCGATGTCGATCGTGGTGCGGGCGGTCGCCGAGCGGTGTCTCGGGCAGGCCGCCCCGGCCAAGGGGGCCAAGGCCAAGCAGCACTTCGAGAAGGCCTTGCGGCTGCACGCCGAGACCGAGGACCGGTACGAGGAGGCGCGCACGCTGCTCGCCTTCGGGCGTCTGGACGGGGACCGTGCGCGGCTGGAGGCGGCGGCGGACCGGTTCGCCGCGTTGGGTGCCTGGCCGTGGCTGGCTCAGGTCGAGGACGAACTCGCCGGGAAGCGTTCCCGCAAGAAGCTCGGGGCCCTTTCGGCGAAGTAGGCGGCGATGCGGTAGGACTGAGCGTATGGCGAACCTCCGTTTCGGGATCAAGCTCAGCCAAGACGCGACGATCGACGAGTACAAGGCCGTCTGGCGCATCGCCGACGAAGCCCGCTTCGACCACTGCTGGAACATGGACCACTTCGCCAGCCTCGGCGGCGACGACACCAAGGACATCTTCGAGGCCTGGACGGCGCTGGCCGGCATGGCGGCGCTGACCTCGCACGTGCGGATCGGCTGCTCCGTCACCGGCAACACCTACCGCCACCCCGCCGAACTGGCGAAGATGGCGGTGACGGTCGACCACCTGTCCGGCGGCCGGCTGGAGTTCGGGATCGGCGCGGCGTGGGCCGAGAACGAGCACACGATGCTCGGGCTGCCCTTCGGCACGGCCGGGGACCGCGCGGACCGGCTGGAGGAGGCGCTGAAGATCATCACCTCGCTGTGGACCGAGACCCGCACCTCCTTCGACGGCAAGCACTACCAGCTCAAGGACGCGATCGCCGAGCCCAAGCCGGTGCAGACCCCGCACCCGCCGATCTGGATCGGCGGCAGCGGGCGCAAGCGCACGCTGCGCATGGCCGCGGAGTACGCGGCGGTGTGGAACGCGGCGGGCGGCACGCCGGAGGAGGTCGCCGAGTCCTCGGCGGTCCTGGACCGGCACTGCGCCGACGTCGGCCGCGACCCGGCGACCATCCGCCGCTCGGTGCAGATCCGCGTCGGCGAGGACTTCGACGAGGTGCGGCGCAAGGTCGAGGAGTTCGCGGCGGTCGGGATCAGCGACCCGCTGCTGATCCTGCAGACCGACGACCCGGTGGCCCGGGCGGAGCAGCTGGCCGAGATGCTGCCGCGGCTGCGGGAGATCGGTTAGGGATCAGAGCGGACAGGCGGCGGCCCGGGCGGATCTTTCGACTCGCCCGGGCCGCCGCTGTCTAAACCGCGCCGCCCTACGCCTCCGCGGCCGCCGCCGTTCCGGAGGGCTCGGTCGTCAGGCGCCGCCGGTCCTCCTGGTCCATCGACGCTCTACATCTCCGCAGCAGCCGCCGGTCCGCCTGGTCCACCGCCGCCCTACGCCTCCGCGGCCGCCGCCGTTCCGGAGGGCTCGGTCGTCAGCAGCCGCCGGTCCTCCTGGTCCATCGTGGAATCGGCGAGCTGCCGCAGCATCGTCAGCAGTTCCGCGTGCTGCTCGGGCGACCAGCCGTCCAGCTGGTCGGTCAGGATCGCGCGCCGCGCGGCGCACAGCGCGTCCACCGCGGCCTCGCCGGCCTCGGTCATCACCACGGTCTGGTGTGGCGGCCTGCCCTCGAGGGCGGCACGGCCGGTGGAGACCAGCGTGTCCAGGTGCGGGCGGATCTCGGACATCGGCATGTTCAACCGGTCCGGGATCTGCTCGACCGGGGTCGGGCCGAACTGCTTCAGCCGGAACAGGCCGTAGGCCTCCGGGACCGTGATGTCGATGCCCGACTTGGCGATGGTCTGCGAGTAGCGGTCCTTCACGTTCTGGCGGCTCGACAGGCGCGTCAGGGCGCGCTCCAGCTCGTCGATCGACGTGCGCTGCGTCGGGCCGGTGGACGCCTCGGCCGTGCCGGTGCCGCGGGTCGTGGTGCGCAGCGGGACTTCGCGGAGGAACAGGGACAGCACGAAAGCCAGGATGCACAAGGGGATCGAGTAGAGGAAGACGTAGTGCAGCGCGTGAGCGTAGGTGTGCAGGAAGGGCTGCGACTCCGACTTCGGGAACTGCTTGATGAGCTTCGGGTCCTCGATCGCCTTCTGGAACGGGAACGTCGGGATGATCGTGCCGTCGGCCACCGCGGTCTTGATCTCGGCCGTCAGCTTGTTGTTGAAGATGGTGCCGAACAGCGACGCCCCGAACGCGCCGCCGATGGAGCGGAAGAAGGTCACGGCGCTGGTGGCCGTGCCGAGTTCCTCGTAGTCGACGTTGTTCTGCACCGCGATGATCAGGACCTGCATGACCAGGCCCAGACCGAGGCCGAAGACCAGCATCGCGACCGCGTTGGAGGCCGTGGAGGTGGTGTCGGTCATCTGGGACAGCAGCCAGGCGCCGACCGTCATCACCGCCGTGCCGACGATCGGGAAGATCTTGTAGCGGCCGGTCCGGCTGATCAGCTGCCCGGAGCCGATCGAGGCGACCAGGACGCCGGCCATCAGCGGCAGCAGTTGCAGACCCGAGACCGTGGGCGTCGAGCCGTGCACGATCTGCTGGTACAGCGGCAGGAACGTGAGACTGCCGAACATGCACAAGCCGACGACGAACCCGATGGTGCTGCACATGGTGAACACCGAGTTCCGGAACAGGTGCAGCGGCAGGACCGGTTCCTTGGCGTGTTTCTCCGCGAAGAACCACGCGACCAGGAACACCACCGCCATCGCCGCGCACAGGTTCACCTGCCACGAGCTCCAGGCCCAGGTGCTGCCGCCGAAGCTGGTGATCAGGATCAGCGAGCTGGCCGCGGCGGCGATGAGGAAGGTGCCGAGATAGTCGATGACCGGCTTGCGGTGCGCGGTGTGGGTGCGCAGCCCGATCGCGACGACGACCAGCGCGACCGCGCCGATCGGCAGGTTGACGTAGAACACCCAGCGCCAGCTGAGGTTGTCGACGAAGAAGCCGCCGATCAGCGGCCCGATGACGCTGGCCACGCCGAACACCGCGCCGACCACGCCCTGGTACTTGCCGCGGTCGCGGGGCGGGACGACGTCGGCGATCAGCGCCATCGCCAGCACCATCAGCCCGCCGCCGCCGACGCCCTGCAGCGCGCGGGAGGCGATGAGCTCGCCCATGTTCTGCGACAGCCCGCACAGCGCCGAGCCGATCAGGAAGATGACGATCGCGGTCTGGAAGACCCGCTTGCGCCCGAACTGGTCGCCGAGCTTGCCCCACAGCGGCGTCAGCGCCGTGGACGCCAGCAGGTACGAGGTCACCACCCAGGAGATGTGGTTGGCGCCGCCGAGGTCCGAGACGATCGTGGGCAGTGCCGTGGAGACGATGGTCTGGTCCAGCGCGGCCAGGAGCATGCCCAGCATGACGCCGGCGAAGACCAGTGCCACCTCGTTCTTCTCGCCGGCGGCGGCCGGCGCTTGCCGGCCGCCGCCGATCGACTCTGCGCTCACCTCACCAGGGCACCACGGAAAAGGTTCTGGTGCCAGGGGTGTGAAGGCGAATGGGTGAGGCGTCTTTTTGTTCGAATACTGAGGGGTTTGCCAGGGTCCTTACTGGAAAGCGCCCTCGGTGCCGGCTCTCAGTGGAACGCCACCGCGCTGTACTGCCGCAGCTTGTCCAGCCGGTGCTCGGAGTCGATCCTGCGCACCGTCCCGGACTTCGACCGCATCACCAGCGACTGCGTCGTCGCGCCGCCGCCGGTGTAGTGCACGCCGCGGACCAGTTCGCCGTCGGTGATGCCGGTGATCGCCACGAAGCAGTTCTCGCCGGAGACCAGGTCGCCGGTGAGCAGCACGCGGTCCAGGTCGTGGCCGGCGTCCAGCGCGCGCTCGCGCTCCGCGTCGTCCTTCGGCCACAGCCGGCCCTGGATCACGCCGCCGAGGCACTTGATGGCGCAGGCCGCGATGATGCCCTCGGGCGTGCCGCCCACGCCGAGCAGCAGGTCCACGCCGGTGCCGGGGCGGGTGGCCATGATGGCGCCGGCCACGTCGCCGTCGGAGATGAACTTGATGCGCGCGCCGGCCTCGCGGATCTCGGCGACCAGGCCCTCGTGGCGCGGCCGGTCCAGCACCACCACGGTGATGTCGCCGGGCTCGCGGCGCTTGGCGCGGGCCACGGCGCGGATGTTCTCGGCGACCGGCGCGGTGATGTCGACGACGTCCGCGGCCTCGGGGCCGGTGACCAGCTTGTCCATGTAGAACACCGCGGAGGGGTCGTACATGCTGTGCCGGTCGGCGACCGCGATCACGGCCAGCGCGTTGGGCATGCCCTTGCCGGCCAGGGTGGTGCCGTCGATCGGGTCCACGGCCACGTCGCACTCGGGGCCGGAGCCGTCGCCGACCTCCTCGCCGTTGAACAGCATCGGCGCGTGGTCCTTCTCACCCTCGCCGATGACGACCACGCCGCGCATCGAGACGGTGTTGATCAGCTTGCGCATCGCGTTCACGGCGGCGCCGTCGGCGGCGTTCTTGTCGCCCTTGCCCACCCAGCGGCCGGCGGCCATCGCGGCGGCCTCGGTGACCCGGGCCAGTTCCAGCGCCAGGTTGCGGTCGGGGGCCTCGGAGTCGGGGGTCGAGGTTTCGTTCATCAGGAAAAGGCTCCTCGGAAGAGGGAATCCGCGTCGTCGCGGTTCACGAGGGATGTTGTGGGAGATCGTATCGAGGCCGATGAAGGGCGGGAACCGCGACGTGGGACCATATCCGTATGGCACGCGTCTCACCGTTGAAGAAATCCCTCCGGGACATGCTGCTGTCCATGGCGGTGATCTCCCTGCCGATCGTGGCGATCGTCGAGTGGTTCCCCCACGACTCGAAGAAGCCGGAGGACGCGGTCCAGACGGTCGATTACACGATCCCGCTGGACCAGGCGCGCCGCGACCCGGACCTGCCCTTCAAGGCGCTCGCCCCGGAGACGCTGCCCGCCGGCTGGCGTGCCACCTCGATCCACGCCGACCTCGAACCGGGCTCGCAGCTGCGCTGGGAGCTCGGCTTCCTGACCTCCGACCGGCAGTACGTCGCCCTGGACCAGGTCGCCGACGGCAAGGGCGTGGACGGCGTGCTGGCCGTGCAGGCCCCGGACGCCACTCAGGTGAGCGGCGCGGGCGGCACCGTCACGGCCGGCGGCTACCAGTGGCAGGTGTACGCGACGCCGGACGGCAAGCGCCACGCGCTGGTGCGGACCACGGCGCCGGTGGGGACGGCCGCGGCCACGACGCCCGGGAAGGTCGCGGTCGTCGTGTCGGGTTCCGGGACCGTGGCGGAGCTGGAAACGTTCGCGGGAACGCTGCAGTAGGCGCGGGTCTTCAGCCGGCGGTGCCGTCTCGGCGGCCGCCGGGTGGTGAGGCGGTGAAAGGGCTCAGCCCTCCTCGCCGTTCCCGTTGCCGGCCCCGATCGCCGCGTCCAGCCGGGCCCGGGCCCCGTCCAGTTTCGCCTGGCAGTGCTTGGCGAGCGCCTCGCCGCGCTCCCACGCGGCCAGCGACTCCTCCAGGGTCAGGCCGCCGGTCTCCAAGCGCCGGACCACGTCCATCAGCTCGTCGCGGGCCTGCTCGTAGCCGAGGTGGGACAGGTCCGGGGTCTCACCGGCGGTGGGGGTCGTCTCGTTCGCCATGGGTTCAGGATAGTTTCCGGCTGTGACTGGTACCGAGGAAGTACGCGTCCGGCGGGCCGTGCCCGGCGACGAGGAAGAGATCCAGCGGTTGCGGCACCAGATGGCGTTCGACGTCTTCGGGGCCGAGCCGCCGCCTTTGGACGAGCCGAATCATGTGGCCGCTGTGAAGAAGGTCCGTGCGTGGCTGGAGGCCGGCGCCGAGGCGCCGACCGCGTGCTTCGTGATCGACGCGCTCGACGGGAACGGCCTCGCCGCCAGCGCCATCGGCGCGATCGACGAGCGGCTCCCGAGCGGCCGGAACCCCGCTGGGCGTTCCGGCTATATATATGGAGTCTGTACCGACGGACGCTATAGGCGGCGCGGCTATTCGCGGCTTGTGCTGCAAGCGCTGCTCGACTGGTACGCGGACCAAGGCATCCCGCGTATTGAGCTCCACGCCAGTGAGTTCGGCGAGGCGCTCTACCGGGAGCTCGGCTTCGCGGAGACCAAGGGCGTCGCGCTTACTCGCTGGGCTCCTCTGCAGTAGGGCTGTCTTCTGTAGTGCTGTCTTCTGTAGCGGCGTCTTCGGTTGCGGTGTCGGCGGGGACCACCTCGGCAACCGTGGCGGCCAGCCGTCCGGAGGCGAGGCGGACGTCGAGCACGTCCCCCTCGCTGATTTCCTCGGCGGACCGGACCGCGTGCCCGGACGGCGCCAGGACGATCGAGTAGCCGCGCTCCAGCGTCGCCATGGGAGACAGCGCGCGGACCCGGGCCAGCGTGTGCCCGAGATCGTCGGAGGCGCGGTCGAGGCGGTGTCCGACGCACGAGCGGGCCCGTCGTGTGAGCTCTTGGAGGTCGCTTCGGCGGCCGTCGATCATCGAGTACGGAGAAGCGAGCACCGGCCGCTGCCGGAACGACGCCAGCCCCATGGCCTCGCGTTCCAGTATCCGCGCGACGGAGCGCCACGCGTTGCGGCGCAGCTCGGCGACCCGGTCCATCTCCTCGGCGACGTCCGGGACGACGCGCTTGGCCGCGTCGGTCGGCGTCGAGGCGCGGAAGTCGGCGACCAGGTCGAGGATCGGCGAGTCCGGCTCGTGGCCGATCGCGGAGACCACCGGCGTTTCGCACTCTCCGACAGCTCTGATGAGTGCTTCATCGGAGAACGGAAGGAGATCCTCTACAGAACCTCCACCGCGCGCGATGATGATCACGTCCACTTCGGGATCGGCGTCGAGCTGCGCCAACGCCGGCAGGATCTGCGGAACCGCCTTGGGCCCCTGCACATCGGTGTTCACCACGCGGAACTGCACTCCGGGCCACCGACGCTTAGCGTTCTCCAGGACGTCCCGCTCCGCTGCCGAAGCGCGCCCCGTAATAAGGCCGACGCAGTGCGGGAGGAACGGGAGCGGCTTCTTCCTGCGCGGGTCGAACAGCCCCTCCGCTTTGAGCTTCGCCTTCAGCATCTCCAGCCGCGCGAGCAGCTCTCCGAGCCCGACCTGCCGGATCTCGTCGGCGCGGATGGAGAACGAGGAGCGCGGAACGTAGAAGTCCGGCTTGCCGTAGACGATGACCCGCGCACCCTCCGTAAGCGGAGGCACCACCGCTTCGAAGACACGCCGGAACGTGGTGATCTGCACGGACACGTCCGCGGACGGGTCACGAAGGACCAGGTACACCATCTGCGACCCGGGCCGCTTGTTGATCTGCGCCAGCTGTCCCTCGACCCAGATCGCCCCCAGCCGGGAGATCCACCCGGCCACCGCCTCGGAGACCGCGCGCACGGGGATGGGCTGTTCGGCCGAGGATTGCATCGCCATAGAGAGGAGCGTAGCCATCGGGGACGACGAGGAGCGCAGCCATCGGGACGACGCGGCGCGGACGTGGCGAAGTTGTGGAGAGAGCCGATCTTGGGCCGGGGAGCCGCCGGCGCCGCCTACCATGGGAACCATGAACGCCTCTGCACCTGAAGTCCGCCGCGTCCTCCTCGCCGCACCTCGCGGCTACTGCGCCGGCGTGGACCGCGCGGTCGTGACCGTGGAGAAGGCGTTGGAGCTCTATGGGGCGCCGGTGTACGTCCGCAAGGAGATCGTGCACAACAAGCACGTCGTGCAGACGCTGCAGAGCCGCGGCGCGATCTTCGTCGAGGAGACCGACGAGGTGCCCGAGGGCGCGACCGTGGTGTTCTCCGCGCACGGCGTGGCGCCGATCGTGCACGAGGAGGCGTCGCGGCGCAGCCTGAAGACCATCGACGCGACCTGCCCGCTGGTCACCAAGGTGCACAAGGAGGCCGTGCGCTTCGCCGAGCAGGACTACGACATCCTGCTCATCGGCCACGACGGCCACGAGGAGGTCGTCGGCACCACCGGTGAGGCGCCGGAGCACATCATCCTGGTCGACGGCCCGGACTCGGTGGCCGACGTGCAGGTACGCGACCCCGCGAAGGTCGCCTGGCTGTCGCAGACCACGCTGTCGGTGGACGAGACCACCGCGACCGTGGACCGGCTGCGCGCGAAGTTCCCGCTGCTGCTGGACCCGCCGTCCGACGACATCTGCTACGCCACCCAGAACCGGCAGACCGCGGTCAAGCGCATCGCGGCCGACTCGGACCTGGTGATCGTGGTCGGCTCGAAGAACTCCTCGAACTCGGTGCGCCTGGTCGAGGTCGCGCTGGAGGCCGGCGCGGGCGCCGCGCACCTGGTGGACTTCGCCTCCGAGATCAGCGAGGAGTGGCTGCGGGGCGTCACCACGGTCGGTCTGACCTCGGGCGCCTCGGTGCCGGAGGACCTGGTCGAGGGCGTGCTGTCGTGGCTCGCCGAGCGCGGCTACGGGACGGTCGAGGTCGTGCGGTCGGCCGAGGAGAAGCTGCTGTTCGCGCTGCCGCCGGAGCTGCGGAAGGACATGCGCGAGGGTGGCGGCGAGGCGTAGGCGGCAGGGACCGCTGTCGGGAACGCTATAGGGCTGGAAACGCTATAGCGTTCCGCGCTTAGCGCACCGCCAAGCGGTCACCACCCAGAGCTCGGGGCCACGTCCCGCATCTGCGCGACCAGCGTCTGGCCCCGGCGCGGGCCATCGCCGGGGAACGGCGGCTTGTGGCAGTTCCGGCAGCAGGGCAGGCGTTCCCCGGTGTCGTCGAAGACCCAGGTGCGGCGGCGCAGCCCTAAGGCGGAACTGCGGCGTTCCTCTAAGAGAAGCGGCCTGGAGAGCTGGGTCGTGATCCAGTCCGCCGCGCACTGCGCCATCTCCTCCGGGGTGGCCACGGTGTCCTGGATGTTGATGTAGCCCGGCGCGCTCGGGGTGTAGTCCTCCCAGAATGCGCAATCGTCTCCCCAGTAGCCGCCGAACTCCCCGTTCGTCAGGCGCAGTTGCAGCCCGAAGGGATCCGCTTCGGGGACGGTGAGCACCGCCAGTACCGACGGTCCGGCCAGTGCGAGAGCCCAGGAGTCGAAGGCGATCACGCCTAGCGGACCCCAGGCGAGCGCCGCGCGCCGGAGACCGGCGAGGAAGCGGCAGCCGTAGTCGTCGAGGGGGAAGCGGCCACCGGGGTCGATCTCGAACCAGATCTCGCCGTTCATGTCTCGCCTCGCCGTTCGTCGCGTCGCTCGCCGTTCGTGGGGTTCGGGCTAGCGTTTGGCGGCGCTTCGCATTCCGGACCAGCGCGCCGCGATCAGGGCCGCGGCCAGCGTGGTGCCGAGGAACAGCGGCCGCGGCTTGACCGCGAGCAGGGCGCCGAGGGACGCGAGCTGGCCGACCGGACCGTGCCCCGCGCGCATGACCCCGAACTGCACCGCGGTGAGCAGGCCCGCGCAGTACGCGAGCGGCGGCACGATGACGCCGGCCAGCAGGTCCCGGCGGCGGACGAGGGTCGCGGCGTGGAAGGAGGCGGCGACGAAGACCAGGTCGAAGAACCAGTGCACGGTGCCGGTGACCAGCGCGTCAAGAGCGGCGGCGGTCATCGTGGGGCCGGCGACCATGAACAGCACGCCCCAGGCGGTCAGGGCCTGGCGGCGTTTGGCGGGGCGGGCGGCGGTTCTGCTTTGGGACCGGGCTTGGCCCCGCACCTGGGCTTGAGCCCGGGCGCGTGCCTGGGCCAGGGCCGCTGACCGCGGCCGGGGCTGAGAGCCCGGCCGTGTGGGACCGGTCGAGCGGAAGTCCAGCGGGGCGGCCATGCGCTCCCGGCGCAGCGCGTCGCGGTCGCGCCGGGTCTGCGCCTCAATGGAGCACGGAACCCGGGCGTCGGGGCGGGGCGCCAGGCGGCTGGCTCCTTCGTTCACAGATCCGAACCTACGACGCGATTGCACGCAATTCGGGTAACGAAACGCCGCTAGTGGACGCCGCGCACGTCCCGGTGACGCAGAGCTTTAATCCGATCGCGCCCGCAGCTCGATACGGCGCGTGTATCTCGATGAGGCAAAGCTTTAATCCGACAGCGCCCGCGGCTGGATCTCGACCTGCGCCGGCACCGTCAGCTCCTCGTCGACCAGGCCCAGCTCGTTCAGCCGCCGCGCCGTCACCAGCACCCGCGTCTCCAGCGAGCCCACCGACTGGTTGTAGGCCGCGACCGCGGAATTCAGTCCCCTGCCGACCCGGTCCAGGTGCCCGTTCATCGTGTTCAGCCGCGCGTAGAGCTCCCGGCCGAGTTCGAACACCTGCCGGGCGTTGGCGGCGAGGGTGTCCTGGGTCCAGGCGTAGGCGACCGTGCGGAGCAGGGCGATCAACGTGGTCGGGGTGGCGATCACCACGCGGCGGGCGGCGGCGTGCTCCAGCAGGTCCGGATCGATATCCACAGCCTGTGAAAGAAAAGCTTCGCCGGGGACGAACAGGACCACGAACTCCGGCGTCGGCCGCCCGCTGGCGCCCAGGGCCCGCCAGTAGGCCTTCGACGCGAGCTGGTCGACGTGCGCGCGCAGGTGCTTCGCGTGCGCTGCCAGGTGCTGCAGGCGCTCGGCGTCGTCCGCGGCCTCGGCGGCGTCCAGGTAGGCGGCCAGCGGGGTCTTGGCGTCCACGACCACGTACTTCTCGCCCGCCAGGTGCACCACCAGGTCGGGGCGCAGCATGCCCTCGGAGCCGGTCGAGCCGTAGGAGCCGGGCAGGACGGTCTGGGTGGTGAAGTCGCAGCGGTCGACCATGCCGGCCAGCTCCACCGCGCGGCGCAGGTGCATCTCGCCCCACTGGCCGCGCACTTCGGGGCGGCGCAGGGCGGTGACCAGGGCCGCGGTCTGGGTGCCGAGGGCGCCGGCGGCGTTGCGGACGTCGTCGATCTGCTGGGCCAGTGCCGCCTGGGAGGCCGCGCGGCCGCGCTCGATCTCGCGGAGCCGGTCGTCGAGCCGGGACAGCGACTCGTTGATCGGCCGGCCCGCCGCGTCGAACTGCGAGCCGGCCAGCGCCAGCAACCGGTCGGCGGACTGGTCCAGCGCCTGGGTGTCGACCGCCAGGCGGCGGGACCGCTCCCACAGCACGCCGAGCAGGGCGCCCAAGGCGATCCCGATCACCAACAGCAGCACAGGCATCATGGGTCCATATTGTCCCCCGGGGCACGCCTGTGCGGCGGACTGCGGTGCGGCCCTGCGCGTCGGCTGCCGGGCGGGGCGGGTCCCCGCGATCGGCGGAGTGGTCACCGGCCTCCGGCGGGCTGCGATACTGGAGGGCGGGCCGCGTCCGGCCCCGCTCTGCATCCCGTACGCGACGTCGATAGGACAGTTGGACAATGGCGCTCACCATCGGAATCGTCGGACTCCCGAACGTGGGCAAGTCGACCTTGTTCAACGCGCTCACCAAGAACGACGTGCTCGCCGCGAACTACCCCTTCGCCACCATCGACCCGAACGAGGGCGTGGTCGGCGTCCCGGACCCGCGGCTGGCCAGGCTCGCCGAGCTCTACAGCTCGCAGAAGGTGGTCCCGGCCACGGTGACCTTCGTCGACATCGCCGGCATCGTCCGCGGCGCGAGCGAGGGGCAGGGCCTGGGCAACAAGTTCCTGGCCAACATCCGCGAGGCCGACGCGATCTGCCAGGTGATCCGGGTCTTCACCGACCCCAACGTGGTCCACGTCGACGGCAAGGTCAGCCCGGCCGACGACATCGAGACCATCAACACCGAGCTGATCCTGGCCGACCTGCAGACGATCGAGAAGGCCCTGCCGCGCCTGCAGAAGGAAGCGCGGATGAAGAAGGAGATCCAGGCGACCGTCGCCGCGGTCGAGGAGGCCAAGAAGGTCCTGGACTCCGGCAAGACCGTCTTCGGCGCCCGCCTCGACCGCGAGCCGCTGCGCGAACTGCACCTGCTGACGGCCAAGCCGTTCCTGTACGTCTTCAACGTCGACGAGGACGAACTCACCAACGACACCCTGAAGGACGAGCTCCGCGCCCTGGTCGCGCCGGCCGAGGCGATCTTCCTCGACGCGAAGATCGAGCACGAGCTGATGGAGCTCCCCGACGACGAGGCCCTGGAACTCCTGCAGGGCATGGGCCAGGAGGAGTCGGGCCTGAACCAGCTGGCGCGCGTCGGCTTCGAGACCCTGGGCCTGCAGACATACCTGACGGCGGGCCCGAAGGAGTCGCGCGCCTGGACGATCCGCAAGGGCGCGACCGCCCCGGAAGCCGCGGGCGTGATCCACACGGACTTCCAGCGCGGGTTCATCAAGGCGGAGATCGTGTCGTTCGACGACCTGATCGAGTGCGGATCGGTCGCCGAGGCGCGGGGGAAGGGCAAGGCCCGGATCGAGGGGAAGGACTACGTCATGGTTGACGGGGACGTGGTGGACTTCCGGTTCAATGTCTGAGGCCTGATCACCAGCGCCTGAGTCACGACAGACGCCGAGGTGGCCGCCGCGGTTCGCGGCGGCCACCTCGTTGGTTCAACGGCTGACGCCCGCTAGGGAATGCTCGGCGGGTTGGTCGCCGCCACGTAGCCCGCCGGCCCCGCCAGCGTCGTTCCCAGTTGCTGGTCGACGACCGGCGACACGGCCCGGGGGCCGCCGAAGACCAGGGCGCTGCCGACGTCGCCGGAGTCGGCCGAGACCCACTGGCGTTCTTCGGGGGTCAGGCCGGTGTGGGGGTCGACGAGGAGCATGGGGCCCTGGAGCTCCGCCATGGCGCCGGCTCCGGCCAGGGAGTCCGGCCAGTTGTAGGCCGTCGCCACGCCGAGGTGGACGCGGCCGGGTTCGGCGGGGTCGGGGCCGAAGAACTCCTTCGCGACCAGGAAGGACGTCTCGAAGCGGTCCAGGCCCGCGAGGGGGACCGTTGTGGGGCGGTTCGCGGTGCCCGTCGGCCACAGGCTCTGGATCGCGGCCTTGGCCTGGCCTCCGACTTCGTAGACCGTCGCCGCTTGCTGGTCCGGCGACTGCTTCGTGGTCACGGACTTCAGGTAGGCGGCGACTTCCGGCGGCATCACCTTGTCGTCGGTCAGGACGATCGGTTCGTCGACCGCGCCGGCGGACAGGGCGTCCGCGAAGTTCTCGCCGGTGGCGACCAGGACCTTGTCCGGCCGGGAGTTGTCGCTGCCGCCCTTGGCGATGGCCACCGAGGTCGCGAAGCGGTCCGGGCCCTGGAAGCGCTGGGTGCGGTAGCCGAGGTGCCGGATCGCCGCCTCGACCGCGGGCGACAGGGCCTGCGGGCCGCCGAGCAGGACGACTGTCTGCGGGTTGTCTTTGTCCACCGGCCCGAGGACGCGCACCATCTCCGCCTGCACGGCCGGGTTCAGCGCGCCCGGCTCGGTCAGCAGCATCGGGGCGAAGCGGGCCAGGGAGCTGCCGGCGAGGGCGTCGGCGTACTGGTCGGAGCGGGCGAGGACGACCTCGTGCGAGAAGGACTCGGTGTTCGGCCCGTCGGGGAACCTGGCCTGCGAGACGGAGATCGCGGTGCCGATGCGGTCCGCGCCGGCCAGGCGGGTCACGTGCGTGACCGCCGTGGGCCGGTAGGCCGGGACGCCGCCGGTCTTCGACTCGACCGTGGCGCTCCCGCCGGCCGCCGGGACCGATTCGACGTCGCGGGGCATCGGCGCCGCGCCCCCGTTGCGGATGTACACCGTCTCGAAGGTGATCTTGCTGCCGTCGGGGGAGAAGGTGGGGTGCGCCGCCGCCGTTCCCTGGGTGAGGACCTTCGGGGGCGAGGGATGGGTCTGGTCGGTGACGTCGACGACGTCGATCTGCCCGTTGCGGTCGACGTACGCCACCTTCTTGCCGTCGGGGCTGACCGTGGGCTGCGTCCCGTCTCCGATCTTGTACTGCACGGCCTCACGCGCGTAGTTCCGGATGCCCCAGATCTCCGGCATGGCCGCGCCGACGGGAGTCTTCTGGAACACGAAGTCCGGCACGAGGTTCAACGCCGGGCTGGTCCCGTTCGGGACGTAGACGGCGTCCGGGGACGAGTACGCCGCGCCGTCGCCCATGGTCCAGTCCGAGACCACCGCAGAGCCGTCGCCCCCGCCCGAAGCGCTGGTGCCGTAGCCGTCGGCCTTGGCGAGCTTGATCGGGCCGAAGACGCCGTTGACCGACTCGGCGAACGCGACCCCCGCGCCGTCGCTGCTCCAGGTCGGCTTCGACAGGACGATGCCCGGCCCGCCGTGGGCCAGGACCCGGACTCCGCTGCCGTCGGGCAGCGAGGACACCAGGTTCCCGTGGCCGTCGATATAAGCCAGCCGGCTGCCGTTCGGCGCCCACGTCGCGTCGGTGACCGTGGTCGGGAAGGTGACGGCCCGGCCGGCGACGAGCACCGTGGAGGAGCCGTCGCTGATCGTCAGGGTGCTGTCGGCGGGCCCGGGGTTGACCGCGTGGGCCGAGGGCGAACCCAGAGCGAAGGCCGGTACCAGCGCGGACGACAGGATCGCGGACAGCGCGAGCGAGCGCTGTCGAGGAAGTCTTGACATGGACTCTCCCCAAGAGTCATGAAAAGTCTCGGATATCGAGGCTCAAACCGTGTGACCAACGAGTCCTGAGAAAGGTTGCCCTGGCTGTCTGCCGGTGTTGATCAGTCGGTGTTGATCAACGGCTTCCTCCGGTCCGGCGGTCGGCCGCGGGACCGAGCGCGGCGACCCCGGCCGTGGCGGCGGCGCCCGCCGCGAGCGTGCCCCACCACAGGACAGCCGGGCCGAGCGTGTACACGGTGGTGCCGACGGCCAGGGCCAGGAAGCGGGCCAGGCCCCACGCCCAGTTGAAGGCGCCCTGGTACCGCCCGACGGCGTCGGCAGGGGCGAGATTCGCGATCAGGCTGTTGGGAATCCCGCTGCCGACGACCTCGCCGACCGACCAGAGGGCGACCGTCGCCGCATAGGCGGCGGGGGAGTGTGCCAGACCGGTGAGGGCGATGCCCGTGAAGATGAGCGCGCTGCCGGCGGAGAGGACCGGGGTGCGGGGGAACCTGGCCAGGAACGTGGTGGCCACCGGCTGAAGCGCGACGACCAGGCCCGCGTTGACCGCCGCGACCATGCCCATGACCGCCGGGGACAGGCCGTCGGTGCGGATCGCCAGCGGCAGCGCGCTCTCGGTCAGCGAGTAGATGAACAGCTGGACGGAGAACAGGATGAGCAGTCGGCGGGTCAGCCGGTCGCGCAAGACGATGCCGTAGCCGGAGCCTCCGTGTGCCTTTGCCGGCGCGGGATTCTGCGACGTGGCCCGCGCCGTCCGGTCCGTCGGCAGCAGCATCGCGACGATCGCCGCGTACCCCACCGACGTCCCGGCGTCGATCGCGAACAGCATCCAGTACCCGTGCGCCGCGAGGTAGCCGCCGAGGATCCCGGCGACCGCCGTCCCGATGTTCACCGCCCAGCCGATCAGCGCGAACGCCTCGCGCCGCCGGGCCGGCTCGACGTGGTCCGCCAGCGTCGCGGAGGCCGCCGGGGGCACCATCGTCGCGGTGGCGCTCAGCGCGATCGCGGCCAGCGCCATGGTCGCCACGTTCGGGGCGGTGAACAGCGCCCCCTGCGCGGCGGCCGTCCCGAGCAGGCCCGCGAGCATCGTCAGCTTCCGGCTGCCGCGGTCGGCCAGCCAGCCGCCGACCGCCGGGCCGACGAGGTTGCCGGCGCCGAGCGCGCCGAGGACGTAGGGGGTCTGCGACGGCGGGATGCCGCGCGAGCCGAGGAAGAAGACCAGGAACGGCCCGACGAGGAAGCCGATCCGGTTGACGACGATGCCGGAGAAGACGACCCAGACGGCCCGGGGGAACCCGGCGAAGGCGGACAGCGGGTGGCGGCGTCCGGGCCGCGTGGAGCGGCCGGCGGCGTCCGCCTCGCCGTGCTGCTCCGGGCGGATGCTCGTGGTGGTCATGGCGCTCAGCGTGGCTCCGGAGCGCGATCATGCGACAATGATTCGGCTTGGCCCGAATCGACGGGCGGCCGGTGGTGGGACCGGGAGGGGAGACGCTGTGTCGGCGACGCTGTCATTCACCGCGGAGGAGTTGGCGCAGGTGCGCTTCTCCGTGTCCCCGATGTGGGAGGTCCTGACCAGTTTCAGAGTCCTGAGCAGGCCGGGGCTGTACCCGGTCCACGGTCCGTGGTTCGACCAGGTCCGTCCGCGGCTGGCCGCCGCCGGGCTGTTGACCGGACCACTTTCCGCGCTATTCCATGCCCGATCCTATGTTCCCGACTTCCTCACCCCGGCGCCGGCGCATTCGGCGCCGAGCCTGGAAGAAGAGCTCGGTGCCATTCGAGCGACGCCCGAGTACCACCTTTGTGCCGACCTCGACATCTACGACGAGAAGGTCCTGAACGGGGCGATACCGCCGTTCTCCGAGCGGCTTCGCGCACATCGGGAGCAAGCACTCTGCGAGCTTTCCAAGGACATCGAGCACTACTTCCAGATAGCGCTCGCGCCCTACTGGTCGCGGATCAAGACTCTGCTTGAAACGGACATCTACTACCGTGCGCGGCAGGTCGCGGAGTTCGGTGCGGCGAGACTGTTCAACGACCTGCATCCGGACGTCAGCTGGAACAGCGGGACGCTGCAGATGCTGCACCGGCAGCGCGTGCTGTGCCGCGACGACAATGCTCCAGGCCTGATTCTCGTGCCGTCGGCCTTCGCCTGGAACAGGATTCTCACCCGGGCGGCCACCGGGGACGTGCCGCAGCTCTGCTTCGGGGCGAGGGGCGTGGGGACCCTGTTCGAGCGTCGCGCGGCCGAGCCGTCGGACGCCGTGGCCGCCGTCATCGGACGTTCCCGGGCCCTGCTGCTCGCCGAACTCGAGGCTCCGGCGTCCACCACCGAACTCGCCTCGCGGACCGGGATGTCGGCCGGCGGGGTGTCCGAGCACCTGACCGCATTGCGGGGTGCGGGCATGGTTTCCGCGCATCGCGCGGGCCGCTCGGTTCTCTATGCGCGCACATCCGTGGCCGACTCGTTGTTGGCGGCAGCGGTTTGACAGCGTGTCCAACAAAGGGGCCGAGATCGCAGTAATTCGCAGAAAGGTTTGACGCGCCCCTGGCGCGCCGGTGGCGTCAGGTGCTTCAGTATTTGGCGGGGAGAGAACGGAGCGCTGTCAGCCTTTAGCTGAACGGAGTCATGGCGATGCCGCGATCACGCCGAAAGTTCGACATCGACGAGTTCGTCCGCGAGTGCCTACAGGCCTGGGAGGCCGACGGGGCCGACGCGGTGAAGGATGTGCTGGACCGGACACTCGGGCGTGGGTGCGCGCCGGTGCGCGAGTGTTTCGGGGATCCGCGAGAGGCCCATCTCCAGGTCCTGTATCCGGGACCTGAGCTGGTGATCGAGAACATGGTGTGGGCGCCGGGGATGTCCTACCCCGCGCACAACCACAACACCCCGGTCATGACGGGGGTCTACGCCGGTCTGGAGGTCAACGACTTCTACCAACAGACCCGGTCCCGCAAGGGCGGACGCTTACAACGGACCGCCACGGTCGACATCAACGAGGGCCAGGCAGTGCTGATGGCGCACGACGCCATCCACCGGATAGCCAACCCCAACCGGCGCACCTTCACCGGTGCGTTCCACATATACATGGGGGACTATCTGCACTCCTCCCGCTCCATCTGGTACCCCGACGAGGCCTCGGAGACCCCGGCCTCCTTCGCGGTGACGAAGGACATCTTCGCCGCCGCGAACCGGGACCTGGCCGCCGCCCGCGCAGCGGAGGCGGAGCAGGACCTGCACAAGAAGAAGGGTGCGCCGCCCGGGCTCGGCGCCGGCACGACCGGGCCGGGCTCGCCGTCCGGGCCGCCGTCGGGTCCCTCGGGGCCGTCGGGGCCGGCGGGGCACACGCACGGGGTGACGCACTCGGCGCCGCACGCGCCGGGGCGCGGGCCTTCACGGCGGGGGCCGAGGGCGCCGCTGCATGCGCCGGGGGAGCATCAGGGATAGGAGCCGGCCTGCCGAGCTTGCCCGACATGCCCGGTGTGGTGTGGCCCTGGCCCTGGCCCTGCTGAAGAACGGCAAGGCGTGAAAGGCGCCTCTGTCTCACGATGAGTTCGCGAGACAGAGGCGCTTCGCTGTGCTCGTTAGACTCGCCCGGCCATGACACCCGCCGACGCCCTGATCCTGCTCGCGGCCGGCATCCTCGGCGGTCTCGCCAGTACGGTCGCCAGCGTCGCGAGCGTTGTGTCCTATCCCGTTCTCCTCGCGCTGGGGCTGCCTCCGCTGACGGCCAACGTCACCAACACGATGTCGTTGGTGACGACCGGCGTCGGGTCCGTCCTCGGCTCGCGGCCCGAACTGGTCGGGCAGCGTGCTCGGGCGGTCCGGCTCGGCGGGATAACGGCATGCGGGGGTGCGACCGGAGCCGCGGTGCTGCTGCTCGCGCCCGGCAGCGCGTTCGCGGTGGTGGTGCCGGTCCTGATCGGCGGGGCCTCGGTGCTGCTGCTCGTTCAGCCCGCGCTGACCGGGCTCAGGCCGACCGGGGAGAGCGAGAACTCCAGGGGGCGGCTGCTCAGCGTGTTCGCGGTGGCGGTGTACGCGGGCTACTTCGGCGCCGCGGCCGGGGTGTTGATGCTGGCCGTCCTCGGCACGATGTTCGCCGAGCCGTTGATCCGGGTCAACGCCGTGAAGAACGTGATCAGCGGCGTGGCGAACGCGGTGGCGGCGACGCTGTTCGCCGTCTTCGCGCCGGTGCATTGGGCGTATGTCCCGCTGCTGGCGGCGGGGTTCTTGGTCGGCGGCTTCACGGGCTCGAAACTGGTGCGCCGCCTGCCGACGCGGCCGCTGCGGATCTTCATCGCGGCGGTGGGGATCGGGCTTGCTGTGAAGCTTGGGATGTCGGCCTATGGATAGGCAGCTCGGGCTTTCGCCGGCGTTTCCGCTGTCATGGGCTGCGCCGTCGGCGGGACTTGAGCGCCACAGGGCTCTGCGGCTCCGCTGAGCGCGGCTCAGCGCCTCGGGCGTCCTCGGGGACCGGCTGCCTCCTGAAGCGCCGCAGTGGGCCGCACAAGCCGAAAAAGCCGGAGGTCCCCAGCACATCCCTCGAGTGCTGGGAGCCTCCGGCCGGGCGGCTCGCGCCGCCGGTCCAGCCGGCCGTCAGCCGAAGCGGCCGGTGATGTAGTCCTCCGTGGCCTTCTCCGTCGGGTTGGCGAAGATGCGGGAGGTCTCGTCGATCTCGATCAGGCGGCCGGGGGTGCCGGTGCCGCTGATGTTGAAGAAGGCGGTGCGGTCCGAGACGCGCGCTGCCTGCTGCATGTTGTGGGTCACGATGACGATCGTGTACTCCGACTTCAGCTGCGAGATCAGGTCCTCGATCGCCGTGGTGGAGATCGGGTCCAGGGCCGAGCAGGGCTCGTCCATCAGGAGCACGTCGGGGCTGACCGCGATGGCGCGGGCGATGCACAGGCGCTGCTGCTGGCCGCCGGACAGGCCGGCTCCCGGCTTCTTCAGGCGGTTCTCGACCTCCTTCCAGAGGTTCGCGCCCTTCAGGGACTGCTCGACGATGTCGTCGAGCTCGCCCTTCTTCTTCACGCCCGCCAGGCGCAGGCCCGCGGCCACGTTCTCGTAGATGCTCATCGTCGGGAACGGGTTCGGGCGCTGGAAGACCATGCCCACGTGCCGGCGGACGGCCACCGGGTCGACCTGGGCCCCGTACAGATCCACGTCGTCCAGGGTGACCTTGCCCTCGACCCGCGCGCCGGGGATGACCTCGTGCATGCGGTTCAGGGTGCGCAGGAAGGTGGACTTGCCGCAGCCGGAGGGGCCGATGAAGGCCGTCACCGTGCGCGGTTCGATGGTCATCGAGATGTCCTCGATGGCCCGGGTGGGGCCGTAGTAGGCGTGAAGGCCCGCGACGTCAATGCGCTTCGCCATTTTCGATCTCTCCTAGGCCCGGCCGGGCTTCTTCCACCAGGCGATGAGCCTGGCGATGATGTTCAGCAGCATGATGATGATGATCAGCAGCAGCGCGGCGGACCACGTGCGGTCGTTGGAGGCGTGCTCCGACGAGGTGTAGGTGTTGTAGATGACCGTCGGCAGGGTCGCCTGTCCCTGGACCCCGCTGAAGGGGTTCGGGTTGATGTAGGCGACGTAGCTGACGACCAGCAGGATCGGGGCCGTCTCGCCCATCACGCGGGCCACACCCAGCATGACCCCGGTGACGATGCCCGGCAACGCGGTCGGGAGGACCACCTTGGTGATGGTGCGCCACTTCGGCACGCCCAGGGCGTAGGACGCCTCGCGCAGCGAGTCCGGCACCAGCTTGAGCATCTCCTCACTGGAGCGGATCACGACCGGCAGCATCAGGATCATCAGGGCCAGGGCGCCGGCGAAGCCGTTCGCGTACTGGTGCAGGGTGATGATCCACAGCGACAGGATGAACAGGCCGGCCACGATCGAGGGCAGGCCCATCATCACGTCCACGAAGAACGTCACCGCCTTGGCCAGGAAGCCCTTGCCGTACTCCACCAGGTACACCGCGACCAGGATGCCGATCGGCACCGCCATCAGCGCGGCCAGGGCCGCCTGCTCCAGGGTGCCCAGGATGGCGTGGTAGACGCCGCCCCCGGTCTGGGACTCGTCGATGTTGCGCAGCGAGTGGGTCAGGAACTCGCCGTTGAGCGCGTGCACGCCGCGGGAGACCACCAGCCACATGATCGACAGCAGCGGGAGCACCGCGAGCACGAACGCGACCACCGTGGCCCCGCCGGCGATCCCGCTGCGCAGCCGGCGCACCGGCGAGGGCGAGACCAGCACCGAGCCGCCGATGGTGCCGTGCGCCGCGCGGCGCGGCCGGGACCGGCCCGCGGTCTCGTCCGCCGCGACCTCGCCGGGGGTGTCCTTGGGCTCGAAGGCCCCGCGCCGGTCCGGCACGTCCGCGGCGTTGGCGTCGCCGGTGTAGGAGGACTCCATGGTCATCGAGCGGCCGCTGCCGCCCCCGAAGACCGAGAACAGGCTCCAGCGCTCGTCCTTGGGGATGCCGGCGCGCGCGGTGATCCGCCGGGCCAGCAGGTTCACCAGGAACGTCACCACGAACAGCACCAGGCCGGAGGCGATCAGGGCGCCCTGGCCGGTCTTGAACGCGTTGCCGAACTGCAGCGCGATGTTGGCGGCGATGGTGTTGCCGCCGGGCTGCAGCCACTTGGTCACGAAGTTGTAGCTGATGGACAGCACCATCGCGACCGCGATGGTCTCGCCGAGCGCGCGGCCGAAGCCCAGGACGATCGCCGAGCCCACGCCGCTGCGGCCGTAGGGCAGCACCGCCAGCTTGATCATCTCCCAGCGGGTGGCGCCCAGCGCGTACGCGGCCTCCACCTGCTCGCGCGGGGTCTGCAGGAACACCTCGCGGGAGATCGCGGCGATGATCGGCAGGATCATGATGGCCAGGATCACGCCCGCGGTGAACACCGAGCGGCCGAAGACGCCCGAGGAGAACATCGGGATCCAGCCCAGGATGTCCGAGACGAACTGGCTGGTGCCCTGCATGTGCGGCACCAGGAACAGGATGCCCCACAGGCCGTAGACGATCGAGGGCACCGCGGCCAGCAGGTCGACGATGTAGCCGAGCACCTGCGCCAGCCGCCGCGGGGCGTACTGGGTGATGAACAGCGACACGCCGATGGCCACCGGCGCGGCGATCACGATCGCGATGGTCGAGGTGACCAGGGTGCCCCAGGCCGCGGCCCCGATGCCGAACTTCGGCGGGGCGTCGTCGGGGGCCCACTGGCCGGTGTAGGTCACGACGTTGGCCGTGTTCACCGACAGCGCGTTCGCGGCGCGCCAGATCAGGAAGGTGGCGATCGCCGCCATCAGGGCCAGCAGGAAGATCGCGGCCGCCCGGACGGCGCCGGAGAAGACGGCGTCCCCGCGCCGGGTGCCGGAGTTCAGGGAGTCCGCGTCGGAGCCGCCGCGGCGCGGCGTGGGCCGGGTGGCAGTCGGCGCTATGCCGCTCATTCGGGTCCTGCCTCGTCGCTCGGGCGCCCAACGGGAAGAGCTGGGCCTGAAAGGTATGCGTTCACTTCGGGTTTCGATTCCGTTAGACCAAAACGGACAAGCCGAAACAGCCGGGGTGCGGCGTTCCGGCACCGACACGTCGGAGCCGGCCGGTGGTCACCGACGGCTCCGACGTGTCGCATCGTTCAGCTCTGTCCTGCCGGGTTCGCCGGTCAGCTCAGGCCGTTGAAGACCGCGGTGACGGCCGTCTGCTGGTCCGGGGTCAGCGCCACGTAGCCCAGGCCCTCCAGCTGGGACTGCGCGGCGTTGCTGGCCATGTAGGACAGGAAGTTCTTCAGCAGCGGCAGCTTCGCCGAGTCGTTGCCCGCCGAGCAGGCGATCTCGTAGGTCACCAGGACGGCCGGGTAGGCGTCGTCGGCCGAGTAGGTGTAGTCGAAGTTGAACAGGTAGTTCCCGCCGGTGGTGTCCACCTTCGCCTTGCCGATGAAGTTGGCGGCGTTGGCGGCGGTCAGCGGCACGAACTTGCCCGCGGCGTTGCCGACGTTGGCGGTGGGCAGGCTGTTCGAGGTCGCGTAGGAGACCTCGGCGTAGCCGATCGCGCCGGAGGTGCTCTTCACGGCCTGCGCGACGCCCTTGGAGCCCTGCGCCGACTGTCCGCCGGTGCCCGGCCACTGCTTGTTCGCCGCCGCCGGGAAGTCGGTCGGGGCGGTCTTGTTCAGGTAGTTCGAGAAGTTGAACGAGGTGCCCGAGGCGTCCGACCGGTGGAAGGTCTGGATCGCCAGGTCCGGCAGGGTCACGCCGGCGTTGTCGGCCGCGATCGCCGGGTCGTTCCACTTGGTGATCTTGCCGTTGTAGATCTTGCCCAGGTTCGACGCCGACAGGTTCAGCTTGGTCACGCCCGGGATGTTGTACATCACCGAGATGATGCCCGGCACGGTGCCCACGGACAGCGCCTTGCCGCCGGTGCAGCGGGCGTCGGCGGTCGGCTGCTGGGTGGAGTTCAGCGGGTAGTCCGAGCCGGCGAAGTCGGCCTGCTTCTGGATGAACGCCGTCACGCCCGGGCCGGAGCCGGTGCCGTTGTAGCTGATGTTCGTGCTGTTGCCGCACTTGGTCTGGAAGTCCTTGATGAACTTCACCACCGCGGTGTTCTGGGCCGTGGAACCCTGGCCGGACAGCGTGCCGTTGGCGCAGGTGATGCCGCCGCCGGCGGCCGCCGTGGACGAGCCGGACGCCGAGGTGCTGCCGCCGGCCGCCGCGGAGGTGGACGAGGAAGAGCCGCCCGAGCTGGACGGGGAGTTGTTGTCAGAACCACAGGCCGTCAGGCCGGCCATGGCGAGAGCCAGAACTCCGGCGCCGACCGCGGCACTGCGCCCATTAACACCAGCGTGGATCTTCACCGGGAAGTCCCTTCGAATCATCGGAAGTCTCTGCATGCGTTGTCTTCGTCGAAGCTAGGGAGGTCAGGTGAATCGATGGACGGGCGAAGGTGAACGGCGGGTGAACGGTCCCGGGCGTTCGGGGGCAGGATTCCCTGATCAGGGCCGGTAAATGTGCCGTCGGAGCGAGTTTTCGCGGCCGTCACCCGAACGGCGGTCGTCCGGACGGTGTCGCCGTGCTGTCAATCCGGTGCCACCGCCGGCCGAACCTTGACATGCGGTGACGGCTCCGCTCACAGCTTCATCCGGTCCACGGCCACGACGTGGCCGTCCCGGGCGTGCAGCACCCACGCCTCGGCGGGAGCCAGCGCGCGGCGTCCGGAGTGCACCGCCTGGCCGAGCTGACTCTCGGCGAGCAGTTCGGGCAGCACCGGCCGGTGGGTGCACGCGATGGTCGTCCGTCCGGCCTTCAGCACCTGCCGCAGCCAGCCGCGGCCCGCGTCGGGGTCCGAGCCCTCGCCGAGCGAGGGCTCCAGGGCCAGCTCGGCCCCGGCGGACCGGACCGTCGGCTTCAGCGTCGCGATGCACCGCGCGAAGGGTGAGGAGACCAGCGTCGCGGCGCCGTAGGCCGCCAGCACCGGGACCAGCGCGTCGGCGTCCGACCGGCCCTTGCCGGTCAGCGGCCGGTCCAGCTCGGGCCCGTCCCACCGCTTGCGCGGCAGCGCCTCGGCGTGCCGTAACAGGAGCACCGGGACGGTGTCGACCGGCGCCGCGGCGAACGCCCGCAGCAGATCGCGGTCGGTCTGCCGGGTCAGCCGGTCCAGGGCGGCCGGCAGCGGCAGCCAGTCCAGCCGGTCCACCTCGGAGTTCGGCTGGAATCCGGCGTCCACGGCGGCCTGCGCGGCCCAGTACTTGACCCGCTTCATGCGCGCCGGTCCGCCGAAGGAGACGTCGTAGACCTGGGTCGGCAGCCGCCGCCCGAGGACCACCGGATACCCGGTCTCCTCGCGGACCTCGCGGACCGCCGCCTGCACGTAGCCCTCGCCGGGGTCGAGCTTGCCCTTCGGGAAGGACCAGTCGTCGTAGCGGGGGCGGTGGATCAGGGCGACCTCGGGCCCGGCGGGTCCGGGACGCCACACGACGCAGCCGGCGGCCCGGACCCGGATCGGTGCTGCGGGCTGCTCGGCTCCGTCGGCGGCGTTCATGAGTGCGCTGACCTTTCCCGTACCGCCAGCGGCGCGGTGCTTCGGGCCCGGATCACCGCCAGGCGTTGTTCCTCGTGCAGTCTTCCCAGTACATAACCGGTCGTGGCGGCGATGCGCGGTGTGTCGGCCGCCCGATGGACACAGGCGGCGGCCAGCACGGCGTCGCGCTGCTCGCCGAGCGCGTCGGCGATCCGGGTCAGCCGGGCCAGCAGGTCCGCGGGATCGTCCCCGGCGATCAGCGTACCCGCGGGGCGGCACAGCTCGGCGGTGTGCAGGGCGGCCTGCCCGGCGTCCCCGGCGGCCAGCCAGGCGGCATCGCCCTCGGCGTCCTCGGCGGCCAGCGGCTCGGGCAGGTCCCGGGCCCGGCGCAGGAACTCCTCGTGGGCCTGCTCGGCCAGCTCCGGGAGCACCTGCCGGCAGGGCCGGTCGGCGGCCGGGGTCAGCGGCACGTCCCGGGCCAGCGTGGCCATCCGGTCGGCCAGCGCGTGGAAGGCCGGGCCGACCAGCGCCGCGGTGGCCAGGCCGTGCGCCGAGGTGCGCTCCCGGTCGAGCATCCGGGTCAGCAGGGTGCGGGTGCGGGCCGCGCCGCCGTCGGGGTAGCGGCCCTCGGCGATCCACCGGTCCAGCGGGGCCAGCAGCCGCGGCCGGACCGCGTCGGCGTCCCGCTCGGCGGCGAGCACCACGGCGGTGCCGTGCAGCTCGCGGCCGAGCTCGTCGGCCCAGGCCGCGTCCACCAGCTCCCGGCACGCCGCCAGCGCCGTGCCGACCCGCAGGCAGGCCGCGCGCAGGCGCACCGCGGCCGCCTGCTGCACCGGCAGCGCGCTGTGCGTCAGGAAGGCGCGCGACTGCTCGGCGAGGTACCCCCGTACCGCCAGTCCCGCCGGTCCGTCTGGCGTCGCCGCCCCGAATCCGGCCATCGCGCGCTGAGTCGCTGCATCCATGTGTCCGCCACTGCCCCCACGACGTGAGTCAGGCCTGGAGCCTGACGATTCGGTTCCGCCGTTGCCCCGATGGCGGCACTGATGTGTCCCTGCCCGATGTGTACCCGCCCGGTATGTCTCCGCCCGGTATGCTCCCGCCCCGCGACCCGGCCCCCACTGCGCTCATCCGCTCCGCCGGCTCCACCAGTCGGCACGCTCGGCGATGAGCGTGGCCTGCAGATCGGCCAGCGGCGAGCCGTCCTCGGCGTAGGCGGTCCGGGTCCAGGTGCCGTCCCCGGCCAGGTCCCAGGCCTGGGTCTTGGGATCCATCGCCAGGTCGAACAGCGCCGAGATGGCCCGCCGCTGCACCGGTTCCACCAGCCGTACCAGGGCCTCGACCCGGCGGTCCAGGTTCCGGTGCATCAGGTCCGAGCTGCCGATCCACACCTGGGCCGCCTCGTCGGTCCCGAACACGAACGCCCGGGAGTGCTCCAGGAACCGCCCCAGGACGCTTCGCACCCTGATGTTCTCGCTCATCGCCTCGACCCCGGGCCGCAGCGCGCAGATGCCGCGGACCCAGACCTCGACCGGGACGCCGGCCTGCGAGGCCTCGTACAGCGCGTCGATCAGGACCTCGTCGACGATCGAGTTCACCTTGATCCGGATCCGCGAGGGCTTGCCGGCCTCGGCCAGTTCCCGCTGCTGCCCGATCAGGTCGATGAGCCCGGGCCGCAGCGCGTTCGGGGCGGTGAGCAGCCGGCCGAACTTCGTCGGGTGCGCGTACCCCGAGAGCCGGTTGAACAGGTCCGAAAGATCTGCGCCTATCTCGTTGTCGCAGGTCAGAAGGCCCAGGTCTTCGTACAGCCGGGCGGTCTTGGGGTTGTAGTTGCCGGTGCCGACGTGCGAGTAGCGGCGCAGGAAGCCGCCCTCGCGGCGCACCACCAGGGACAGCTTGCAGTGCGTCTTCAGGCCGATCAGGCCGTAGACCACGTGGCAGCCGGCCTGCTCCAGCTTGCGGGCCCAGGAGATGTTGGCGTGCTCGTCGAAGCGCGCCTTGATCTCCACCAGGACCAGCACCTGCTTGCCGGCCTCGGCGGCGTCGATGAGCGCGTCCACGATCGGGGAGTCGCCGCTGGTGCGGTACAGGGTCTGCTTGATCGCCAGCACGTCCGGGTCCTCGGCCGCCTGCTCCAGGAAGGCCTGCACGCTGGTGGCGAAGGAGTCGTAGGGGTGGTGCAGCAGGATGTCGCGGCGCCGGATCGCGGCGAAGATGTCCGCGGGCTTGCCCGGGCCCTCGTCGGCCAGGTCCGGGTGGGTCTTGGTGACGAACGGCTTGAAGCGCAGCTCGCTGTACTCCCCGGACCTGCCGATGTCGGCGATCTGGTTCAGGCCGGTCAGGTCCAGCGGGGCGGAGATCTTGAAGACCTCGTCCTCGTTGATGTCCAGCTCGCGGATCAGCAGGTCCAGCACCTGCGGGCGGATGTTCTCGTCGACCTCCAGGCGCACCGGCGGCCCGAACCGGCGGCGCATGAGCTCGCGCTCCAGCGCCTGCAGCAGGTTCTCGTCGGTGTCGGCCTCGACCTCGAGGTCCTCGTTGCGGGTGACCCGGAAGGCGTGGTGGTCCAGGATCTCCATGCCCGGGAACAGCAGCTCCAGGTGCGCGGCGATGACGTCCTCGACCGGGACGTAGCGGCCGGAGTCGGCCTCGACGAACCGGGGCAGCAGCGGCGGCACCTTCACCCGGGCGAAGTGCTCCTGGCCGGTGTCCGGGTCGCGCAGCGAGACCGCGAGGTTCAGCGACAGGCCGGAGATGTACGGGAACGGATGCGCCGGGTCCACCGCGAGCGGGGTCAGCACCGGGAACAGCTGGTAGCGGAAGAGCTGGAACAGCTTCTCCCGTTCCTCGGCGTCCAGCTCGGCCCAGCGGATGATGTTGATCCCGACGGCGGCGAGCTCGGGGCGCAGCACCTCCTGGAAGACCCCGGCGTGCCGGGCCATCAGCTCCCTGGTCTCGGCCAGGATCCGGCGCAGCACCTCGCGCGGCGGCAGGCCGGAGGCCGAGGTGGTGGCGACTCCGGTGGCCAGGCGGCGGCGCAGGCCGGCGACCCGGACCATGTAGAACTCGTCGAGGTTGGAGGCGAAGATCGCCAGGAACCGGGCCCGCTCGAGCAACGGGACCTGATCGGCGTCCTGGGCGAGTTCCAGGACCCGTTCGTTGAACCGAAGCCAGGAGATCTCCCGGTCCAGGAAGCGTGTTTCGGGGGCCGGGCCGGTCATGATTCTCAGCCTGACACGTGGGCGTTAACGCCGGGTTGCTGGAGGGTGGATTCTCGGCGTCCGGGTGACCGCGTGCGCCATCCGGGCGAAAATGCGCTGCTCAACAGGTGAAACCCCTTCCGCGACGGTATCGATGGATCTGGAAGCTGGACCCCGCTGGGTCCAGCGTTCCCAGGTTTCGCCCTTTTGAACACAGTGCCGCTTCGAAACCTCGACGACAGGAGGCCCCCGCGATGTTCGGGATGAAGACCCTGGTGGTGGGCGGTGGCGCCGTCGCGCTGTTGTGGATGATGAACAGCCACGCCAGCGCCGGGGACCTTGTAACCAACGTCCAAAACGGTGCGTCCACGGTGTCCAACGGCTACCAGAGCGTGTCCACCGGCGTCTCGAACGTGCAGGCCGCGCTGAACACCGTGAGCTCGGGGGCGGGCTCGGGCCTGGCCGGCAGTGTGAGCGGCGGGGCGAGCACGAGCGGCAGCGGCCTGAGCGGCCCGGCCGCGGAGCTGAACCCGAGCGCGGCCAGGCCCGGCCAGCAGGTGCTGATCACCGTCCCGACCTGCATCCAGCCCGAGACCGGGACCGCGACCTCCGCGGTGTTCACCAACAACGGTTCGGTCTCCCTGACCCGCAACCCCAAGGGCGCGGGCCTGGCCGGTACCGCCACGATCAGCTCCGACGCCCAGAACGGGCAGTGGTCGGTGAACATCACCTGCGGAACCGGCGCCAACAGCCTGAACGGCGTCACCAGCATCACGATCTTCGGCGGTGTCAACCCGACGCCGACCAACCCGCCCAAGGCCGGCGGCGGCGGTTCGGTGATGAAGGGCGACGTGGGCATGACCGCGGGCGGCATCGCCCTGGTCGCCGGCGGCGTCGCCTACGGTCTGTGGACCATGCGCCGCCGCGGGGCCGACGGCACACATGCCGGCTGACACCCGGCCGGCGAGGACGCCGACGGGCCCGGACGGCGCGGGCGCCGATCCGGGCCCGCGTGGTGGGGGGCGGGGCCGGGGCCGCTCCCGCGTGCGGCACAAAGTACTGAAGGCGGTCATCGCGATGGCGGTGGTCCTGGCCGGAGTGAAGCTGCTCGGCAGCGGAGTCAGCGCCCTGACCGGGCCGCCCTCTCCGACGCAGAGCGCGTTGTTCGGCAGCTGGTCCGGTCCGGCGGCCGCGCCCCTGTCCCGGTCCGTCCCGCTGCGTGTGCGCGTCCCCTCGGTGGGCATCGACGCCCCGCTGATCCGCCTCGGCCTGGACCGCGACGGCGCCGTGGCGGTGCCGCCGATGTCCGTGCCGAGCGAGGCCGGCTGGTTCACCGGCGACCCGACGCCGGGGGAGCGCGGCGCGGCGGTGATCGTCGGGCACGTCGACACCGACTACGGCCGCGCGGTGTTCTACCCGCTGGGGAACGTGCAGCCCGGCGCGCTGGTGATCGTGGACCGCGCGGACAAGACGCACGCGCAGTTCCGGGTCACGTCGGTCGAGGTGGTCGACAAGGACCGGTTCCCCGCGCAGCGGGTCTACGGGAGCGATGACAGCGGCACGCCGCAGCTGCGGATCATCACGTGCGGCGGGGCTTTCGACGGCAAGCACTACGCCGACAATCTGGTGGTGTACACGCAGCTGGTCGGCGTCACCCGGTGAAGCGGCTCAGGGCACGTCGAAGCGGCTCAGGGCACGTCGATCCAGCGCGCCGCCGCCTCGAACGTGGTGTCCGGCTGGGAGTTGAACGCGATCGCCGCGTCCGGGGCGTGCTCGCGGACCAGGTTGATCACCTGCTCGAACAGCTCCAGGTCGCCACGCCGCACGCCGCCGCCGACCACGACGCACTCCCACGCCCGGGCGTCCAGCGCGGCGGTGACGACCGCCGGGATGTCGTCGCTGCCGTCGAGGCCGAACAGGCACGTCTCGACGCCCACGCCGTGCTCGGCGAACCGGGCGATCCCGGCCTGGATGCCGTCGGCGGCCGGCTTCGGGTCCCAGGGCCCCGGGACCCGGTGGGGATCGAAGCCGATCACGAGGACCCGGGGCGCGGGCGCCGGTGTGTTCATCGTCGGCCTCAGACCCGGTACATGATGTCGGCGCTCCGGCGGGTGAAGCCGAGCTTGGTGTAGACGGCGACCGCGGGCGCGTTGTCGGCCTCCACGTACAGGATCACGTCGCTCAGCCCGCGATCGTGCAGGTGCTCGAGCCCCACCTGGGTCAGCGTCCGCCCGAGACCGTGCCCCTGCTCGCCCGGATCCAGGCCGAGCACGTAGACCTCGCCGACCGGGCCGTCGCCGTACGCGCTGTGCTCGTGCACCTTGGTCCAGTGGAAGCCGGCCAGCTTCGCCCCGCGCCAGGCCAGGAAGAAGCCCTCCGGGTCGAACCAGGGCTCGGCCATGCGCTCGCGCAGGTCCTCGACCGTCATCGCGCCCTGCTCCGGGTGGTGGGCGAAGGCGCGGGCGTTCACCTCGACCCAGGCCTCGTCGTCGGTGCCGGGGCGGAAGGGGGCGATGCGGATCCCGTCCACCGGGGCCACCGCGGGCACCTCGGCCAGCGGCCGGGCCATCACCCACAGCTCGCGGACCGGTTCCATGCCGCGCTTCGCGGCGAGGGCCGCCGCGGCGGGGAGTGCGCCGTGTGCCCAGACGCGCGCAGGCTTCTCACCCCGGCGCACCTTCATGCGCAGGGAGTCCAGCAGCGCGCCGCCGACGCCTTGGCGGCGCGAGGCCGGCGCGACCACGACCTCCGCCGTGGGGCCTTCCTCAGGGTTCGACTTGTCCAGGAAGGCGTAGCCGATCAGCTCCGAGCCCTGGGACGGGTCCAGGCGCCGGGCCACGAAGTGCCAGGCGTCGGTGTCGGTGTCGTCCGCGCGCTTGAGCTGGAGCAGCACCTGCTCGGGGAGCGGTGCCACTCCGTCGGCCTGCTCGGCCGCCTCGGCGAGGGACCGGATGGTGGCGACGTCCGCCTCGTTCGGTCGGCGGACGACGCCGATGGAGATTCCTGTCACCCCACCACGGTACGGGGTGCGGTCAGCGCGTCGGAGGCTCGAACGTCGTCGGCGCTCTCCTCTTCGGATTCCGTGCCGGCGCTGGAGCCGGACGGGGCGGCGGTGCCGGTGCGCTTGTCGGGCATGACGAAGCGGTACCCTACGTTGCGCACCGTCCCGATGAGGGATTCGTGCTCCACCCCGAGCTTGGCCCGCAGCCGGCGGACGTGGACGTCCACGGTGCGGGTGCCGCCGAAGTAGTCGTATCCCCACACTTCCTGGAGCAGCTGCGCCCGCGTGAACACCCGGCCGGGGTGCTGCGCGAGGTACTTGATGAGCTCGAACTCCTTGAACGTCAGGTCGAGCACGCGGTTGCGGACGCGGGCGGTGTACGTGCCCTCGTCGATGGACAGGTCGCCGCTCTTGATCTCCAGCGGGACGTCCTCGGCGACCGCGCCGGCCGCCAGCTTGCCGATCGCCAGCCGCAGCCGGGCCTCGACCTCGGCCGGGCCGGCCGAGTCCAGGAGCACGTCGTCGATGCCCCAGTCGGCGGTCACCGCCGCCAGCGCGCCCTCGGTGGTGATCAGCAGCAGCGGGCAGTCCACGCCGGTGGTCCGCAGCAGCCGGCACAGCGAGCGCATCTGCGGCAGGTCGCGGCGCGCGTCCACCATGATGGCGTCGGCCGGAGGGGTGTCCAGGAGTGCGGATGCCTCCGCCGGCGCCACGCGAACGTTGTGCAGCAGCAGGCCGAGAGCCGGAAGGACCTCGGAGGACGGGGTCAGTGAGTTGGTCAACAACAGCAAGCTGGACATCCGCGGATCGCTCCTCATTTGTCCGGGGGCGCCTCTTGTCACACCCGCCAGAAAACACATAGAGGACCCGTGGGGCTTCGTCGCCCGGATCCTCTTGTCAGGAAGGATAGCCGTCATGAAGCGTTTCCCCGAGGTTTCCGTGCCGGAGTTCACACGTATTTTACCTGGACAAAGGCGCAGCTCGGGGCACCCGGAGCCGGGTCAGACCCTGCTGACGGCCGACGGCGTAAGGCTGAACGCCGTGCACAGAGCGGGTGTTGATCGACGCTGGGCCTTCGTCCTGTGCCACGGATTCAGCGGTTCGTGGAGAACCGGGGACATGGCTCAGATCGCGGCCAGGTTGCGTCCGTATGGCGGAGTGATCGCATTCGATTTCCGCGGTCACGGACTGTCACACGGCCGATCGACGCTCGGTGATCTAGAGGTGCTCGACCTGCACGCCGCAGTCGAGTGGGCGCGCGTTCTCGGTTACGAGAATGTGGCGACGGTCGGTTTCTCCATGGGCGCCTCGGTCGTGGTGCGGCACGGCGGGCTGTGCGGATCCGGCGTCGGCCCGGGCTCGGCGACCGACGCGGTGGTGTCCGTGAGCGGGCCGGGATGGTGGTTCGAGCGCTCCACGCGCCCCATGAAGCTGGTGCACTTCCTGGTGCGGCATCCGGTGGGCCGGATGGTTTCGGCGTGGCATCTGAAGACGCGCATCCTGCCGAACGGGTGGAACCCGGTCCCGGAGTCGCCGGTGGAGTTGGTGGGGCGGATCGCCCCGGTGCCGCTGCTGGTGGTGCACGGCGACGCCGACCGGTACTTCCCGCTGGGCCACGCCGAGGCGCTGTACGCGGCCGCCGGGGAGCCGCGCGAGCTGTGGGTCGAGCCCGGGTTCGGGCACGCCGAGGCCGCGGCGGCCCGCGAGGAGGCCGGCCGGGAGATGGTCGGCCGGATCGGGCAGTGGGTGCGGGCGCTGCCGGCTGCCGGGAGCGCCGGAGGGCCCGAGCGCGTCGGGGTACAGGAATCTTCGGGATCTTCCCGGATCGTCGGGCCGCGTGACGCCGGGGACGCCGAACCGCACGGATATAAAGGACGGAACGGGGAACTCGGCGAACCGGGCGAGGTCATGGAGGACGAGGCGGGATGAGCGGGCTGATCCGGTATTGGGCGGCGGCGAAGGCGGCGGCCGGGACCGCCGAGGAACCGTTCGACGGCGAGGTGCTGGCCGACGTCCTGGCCGCCGCGGTGGCCCGGCACGGCGCCCGCCTCGGCGAGGTGGTGCGGCGCGCGTCGTTCCTGGTGGACGGCACCTCGGTGGGCCGCCGCGATCCGGCCGACGTGCGGCTGCCCGACGGGGCGGTGGTCGAGGTGCTTCCGCCGTTCGCCGGGGGCTGAGCGACCGGCTGGTATACCTTGCAGACGGGCAGGAGTCGGCAGGAGGACCAGGGTGGGCGAGTACACGGGCCGACGGCGCGGGCGGGCGGCTTCCGAGCCGTCGGCGCAGCAGCCCGAGTATCCCTATGCCGAGGAGCCCTCCTATCAACAGGGGTACTTACCCGGCGACGCGTATGGCGATCAGCCCTATCAAGATCCCTATGGGCAGCAGCCGCAGTCCGAAGCCTACGGATACGAGCAGTACCCCGGTTACGAGCAGCAGCCGCAGCAGCAGGGCTACGACCAGCAGCCGGGTTACTACCAGGCTGAATACGCCGAGGGCTACGAGCAGGGCTACCAAGAGGCCTACTACCAAGAGGGTTATCAAGAGCAGGGCTACCCACAGCAGGGTTATCAGGAGCAGGGCTATCAAGACGCGCCCTACTACCAATACGAACAGCCCTATGCCGAGCCTTACGCGGAGCAGTACGCCGAGCCCTATGCCGACCAGCCCTATGCCGACCAGCCCTATGGCGAGCAATACGCCGCTCCCGGCTACGCGGACGACTACGCCGAGCCCTATGCCGAGCCTTACTCCGGGCAATACGCCGAGCCGTACCAAGAGCAGTACGAACAGTACGCAGAGCAGTACACAGACCCGTATCCCGAGCAGTACCAGGGCTACCCCGACGACTACGCCGACGTCTACGTCTCCCCGGAGAACCTCCGCCCACCCCTCCCCGCCCTGTCGCACCTCCCCTACACCGGGGCCGCGACCGCGGCATTGGCCATAGCGGCCTTCGTGTCCACGAAGGCGGTGGCCGCCGTCGTTCTCCCGCTCCAAGTCGTCGTCGCCTGGGCCGTCCTGGACCTGGCCGGCTTCGCCTCCCGCCGCACCGCCGTCCTCGCCGCGCTCCCAGTGCTCGCCGGCACTGTCGGTACGTTCAAGTTCTCCTCCGACGACGCCGCGGTCGCCGTCGCGGCCGGCCTCGGCGCCGGCTTCGTGCTGATCGCGGCGGACGCCGTCTTCCGCGCGCGGCGGCGCGGCGTCGAGCCGGGTTCCGTGCGCGCGCTGGCCGCGGCCGCGTCGGCGCTGCTGTTCGCCGGGCTGACCGGCCTGGCCGTGCCGGCCGCGGATCTGCACCTCACCTCCGTGGCGGTCGGTGCCGGCGTCTGCGCCCTCGCCTCGCTCCTGGCCGCGCGCAACCCCGAACTCGGGGCGAGCCGGGCCGCCGTGGTCGCGATACCGGTCACGATCGCCGCCCTCGCTTCGTACGCCGCGGCTATCCTCGTCCCATGACTTCCGAGGAGGGGCTCGATCAGCTGCAATGGGAGGCGCATCCGCACCCCGTCAAACGCCGCAGGTGGCCCACCAGGCTGGCGATCACGCTGCTCGTGCTCGCGGGTCTGTTCGTGGCCGCCGACCGGATCACCGTGGGGATCGCGGAGAGCCAGATCGCCAAGCGCATCCAGACCTCGCAGAACCTCCAGAGCAAACCGTCCGTCACCATCGCCAACTTCCCGTTCCTGACCCAGCTCGTCGGCATGAAGCTGGACAAGGTCTCGGTCGACGCGCGCAGCATCGTCCACAACAACGTGCGGGTCACCGATCTGCACGTGGACCTCAACGGCGTTGCGCCCTCCGACGGCTTCAAGGAAGCCGACGTCGACCACCTGTCCGGAACCGCGCTGTTCAGCTGGACCGACCTGGAGTCGGCCGCGGCCACCCAGGGGCTGGACGTGACGCTGGCCGAAGGGCCGGACAACTCGGTCCGGGTCACCGGCAACGTCCCGGGCCTGGGCAAGACCACGCTGCAGAGCAAGCTCTCGCTGACCTCGGGCAACCGGCTGCAGCTGACCGCCTCGAAGATCGTGTCCTCCTCGCTGGGGCTGAACGGCCAGGTGCCGCGCCAGCTGGACTTCCCGATCGACGTCGGCACGCTGCCGATGCAGCTCACCCTGCAGATGGCCAACATGCAGACCTCGGCCGACGGGCTGCGCGTCTACGCCTCGGCCGACCACGTGCGGGTCACCGGCTCGGGCGTCTCCAACGGCTGAGTCCGGAGGTCACCGCTTCCTCACTTCACGATCAGCGACCCGTGCATGTTCGGGTGGATCGAGCAGTGGAAGGGATAGGTGCCCGGCGTCGTCGGCGCGGTGAACGTGACGGTCTTCCCGGCGGGGGCCTGGACGTCGAACTGGTTCAGGCCGTCGCTGGTGACCGTGTGGTCCGCCGAGTCGGTGTTCGTCACCGCGACGGTCGCCCCCGGCGAGACCGTCGTCGGGCCGGTGAAGACGAAGTTCGTGATCGTGATGGTCGCGGCCGCCGCCGGGGCTGCCGGGGCGGACGAGGCCGGTGGGGCGGTGGTCCCCGGGGAGCTCGCCTTGCCGGACGAGCTGCTGCTGGAACAGGCTCCGGCGCCAGCCAGCAGCGCGGCGGCCATTCCTGACACTAAGACGATCCGAGCGTTGTACCTCGCCCGCCCGTCGCCCACCGCCGCCCGTCGTGGAGACACTTCGTGTCGCTGTTTCATATAAGGGACACGGAAGCCACCGGGCAGTGGTTCGATTCCGCCAAAACGCCGCCTTTTCGCCACCCCTCGCCCCACGTCACCGCCCTCCGTCGCACCGTCCGGCCCGATCCGGTGTCGGACGGTCATCGGCAATGCCATCATCTCCGTGTGAGTTGGTGGCGGAGGGTTGAACCGGAACCCCCGCCTTTGCGTGTCCCCAATGTGGACGTCGCGAGCGCGGACGCGGAGCGTCTCAGATCCCTCTACTCGGACCACGCGGGTCCGTTGCTGGGCTACGTCCTCAAACTGACAGACGGTGACCGTGGCCGGGCCGAGGACGTGGTGCAGGAGACGTTCCTGCGAGCCTGGCAGCACGCCGAGGCGTTCGCGCCGGAACGGGGGTCGCCGCGCGCGTGGCTGTGCACGGTCGCCCGGAACATCGTGGTGGACCAGGCGCGGGCCCGCCGCTCGCGGCCCAAGGAGGTCGGGGACGAAGGGCTGGCGCTGGGGATCGCCCGCGAGGCGGTCGTCGAGGATGATCATGATCGGATACTGCTCGGATGGGAGGTGGCCGAGGCGATGGCGACACTGAGCCCCGACCACCGGGCGGTGCTCCGGGAGACGTACTTCAAGGGCCTGTCGGTGGCCGAAGCCGCCGAGGTGCTGGGCATCCCCCCGGGTACCGTCAAATCGCGCACGTACTACGCGCTGCGCGCCTTGCGGACCGCTTTCGAGGAACGGGGGATCAAACCGTGAACCGGGAGCCGGACGCACTGTCGGGAACGTGCGACAACGAGGAGCTGCGGATCGCCGTCGGCGCCCTGGCCCTCGGTGCCCTGGACCAGGACGAGGCGCGCGAGGTGCGCCGGCACCTGGCCGACTGCCCCGAGTGCCAGGAGGAGTACGCCTCGTTCGTCGGGGTGAAGCGGGTCATGGACATCGGGCTGGTCGGGGCGCCGATGCCGGAGGTCATGGCGCCGGAGCGGCCGCGCGGCCGCTCGCGGAAGCGCTCGTGGCTCGGCGGTGCGACGCCTGCTCCGTTCCGCGCGCCGCCCCGGCGCCGGGTCCTCACCGGCGCGGCGGGCTCCGCCGCCGCCTTCGCGCTGATCATCGGCGGGTTCTGGGCCGGGCACAGCGGCCGTCCGGGGACTCCGACCGCCGGGTGGGAGGCGCTGCCGTCGGTGCGCCAGGCCGGGGTGACCGCGCAGATCTCCTACCAGGAGCACCCCTGGGGGACCTCGGTCAGCACCGAGGTGAGCGGGACGCCGGCCGGTCTGCACTGCACGCTGTACGTCGTGGACAAGAACCAGGCCGTGATCCCGCTGTCGAACTGGCGCTCGGTGGCCGGCAAGGCGATCGACGTACCGGCGGCGACCTCGCTGCCGGCGACGCAGATCGATCACTTCGAGGTGCGGGTCGTCGAGTACGGCGGGTACGACATCACGGTGCCGATGGCGTCGTGACGAGCGGGCGTGACCAGCACGGTGCACAAAACGTAAGACCGTCGTCTCACAGTGCGGTACGTGCGTGACACCGCCCCGAGCCGTCTCTAGAGTCGGTGACATGAAGCAGCAGGCGGACTTCACCAAGCGACGCGCAGTCGACCTGTGCCGCGTCGCCGCCTGCCTGTGTCGAATGCGCTGACCCCGGAGGGTCGGCTGTTTCCGTGACCCCTGTTCTCCGGGGACGCGACGCCCGATTGATGTAGTACGGGCCACCCTCTGCCCTCAGCGCGGACCCAAGCTAGACGCACGTGCTTCCGCGTGCCCGCGGCCGGGGAACAACCGTGTCCGCAGGCGCATCCCCTACTCCGAACCGAACCCCGAACCATCCGGAGGGACTCCCCAATGAGTCGCAACGACGTCCTGGTCGACGCCGACTGGGTCCAGGCGCATCTGGACGATCCGAAGGTCGTCCTCGTCGAGGTCGACGAGGACACCGCCGCCTACGACAAGAACCACATCCGCAACGCCGTCCGGATCGACTGGAAGCGCGACCTGCAGGACCCGGTCCGCCGGGACTTCGTGAACCAGCAGCAGTTCGAGGCCCTGCTCTCCGAGCGCGGCATCGCCAACGACGACACCGTGGTGCTGTACGGCGGCAACAACAACTGGTTCGCCTCCTACGCCTACTGGTACTTCAAGCTGTACGGCCACAGCGACGTCAAGCTGCTGGACGGCGGCCGCAAGAAGTGGGAGCTGGACTCCCGCGAGCTGGTCGTCGAGCAGCCGACCCGCGAGGCCACCACCTACACCGCGCAGCCGCAGGACCAGGCGATCCGCGCCTACCGCGACGACGTCGTGGCCGCGATCGGCACCGACAACCTGGTCGACGTGCGCAGCCCCGACGAGTACTCCGGCAAGCTGCTGGCCCCGGCCCACCTGCCGCAGGAGCAGTCGCAGCGGCCCGGCCACGTGCCGACCGCGCGCAACATCCCGTGGTCCAAGGCGGCCAACGACGACGGCACGTTCAAGTCCGACGACGAGCTGACCGCGCTGTACGAGGCCGAGGGCGTGGACCTGTCCAAGGACACCATCGCCTACTGCCGCATCGGCGAGCGCTCGGCGCACACCTGGTTCGTGCTGCACGAGCTGCTGGGCCAGGACAACGTGAAGAACTACGACGGTTCCTGGACCGAGTACGGCTCGCTGGTCGGCGTGCCGGTCTCGCTCGGCTCCAACCCGGGCTCGCCCGAAGGCGGCCAGCAGTGACGGCCTCGTGCGGCGCCCCCGCCGGCGGATTCAGCATCGAAGGAGTGGACGTGGCGAAGGAAACTGTCATCCAGGGCGCGGTCAGCAAGGACGGCGCGCCGGTGACCGGATACGTGCGGCTGCTGGACAGCACCGGCGAGTTCACCGCCGAGGTGCCGACCAGCCCCGAGGGCGGCTTCCGCTTCTTCGCGGCCCCGGGCACCTGGACCGTGCGCGCGCTGGTGCCCGGCGGCAGCGTCGACGCCTCGGTCGAGGCGACGCTGGGCGAGGTCGCCGAGGTCGCGCTCGCGGTCTGAGCCGCGGCGTGCGGATGAGCCGCCTGCGGAGCTGTGTCTGCCATGCGGGTCTGTGTCTGCCAGCGGATCTGTGTTCGTCATGCAGATCTGTGTTCGTCATGCAGATCGGTGTCAGTCGTCGGTCGCAGGCGGATCCGAGCGTGTGAGGGGAGCGCCCGCCACCGGTCTTCGGACCGGGGGCGGGCGCCGTCTTGTGTTCGGCGCTTCCGGGTGACCCGAAGAGACCCAGCTCACCGAACGAGCCCCCACCGGCTCCGATAAACTCCCCACCATGAGCGTCCAGACCCTTTTCGACATCCTCCTGGTCCTGGTGGCCCTCGCCGTCGTGTGGTTCGCGTCCTTCACGGTGCTGCGGCTGTTCAAGGGCCAGAGCTGATGCCGCTGGAGATCCCCTCCGACCTGCACCCGAACTGTGTGCCGCTGGCGTTCCTGCTGGGCACGTGGGCCGGCGCCGGGGTCGGCGGGTATCCGACGATCGAGTCGTTCAACTTCGGGCAGGAGGTCGTGTTCTCCTACACGCCCGACAAGCCCTTCCTGAAGTACGAGTCGCGCTCCTGGCTCCTCGACGAGGACGGCAACCAGGTCCGGCCGCTGGCCATGGAGTCCGGCTTCTGGCGTCCGCAGGCCCGCACCGAGGAGAACGGCACCGCCGGTACTACGCGCACGCATCTGGAAGTCGTCCTGTCCCACCCGACCGGCATCGCCGAGATCTGGGTCGGCGAGGCGGACGGCGCGAAGGTCGAACTGCGCACCGACCTGGTCGCCCGCACGGAGACCGCCAAGGAGTACACCGCGGGCCACCGCCTCTACGGCCTGGTCCAGGGCGATCTGTTGTGGGCGTTCGACATGGCGGCCATGGGCCAGTCGATGCAGTCGCACCTGTCGGCCCAGCTCAAGCCGGTCAAGTAAGGCTTCAGCGCACTGTCCGCACATGAACGGTGGCGACCGCTGTCCCTACCCGGTGGGATAGTAGTGGTATGGAAACCGCGCCCACGGACCTGACGAAGGAGCTGCGCGCGAAAGGCTACCGCCTCACGCCGCAGCGCCAGTTCGTCCTGCAGGCCGTGGCCACCCTGGACCATGCCACCCCCGACGCCATCTGCGAGGAGGTCCGCCGCACGGCCCGCGGCGTGAACCTCTCGACGGTCTACCGCACCCTGGAACTCCTGGAGGAGCTGGGGCTGGTCACGCACACGCACCTGGGCCACGGCGCGCAGATCTACCACACGGCCGACCAGCCGGCCCACGTGCACCTGGTGTGCCGCGGCTGCGGGCGGATCCTGGAGGCCGCGGACTCGGCGGCGGAGCCGCTGGTGGAGCGGCTGATGGAGGAGTACGGGTTCCAGACGGACGTGCGGCACCTGGCGGTGTTCGGGATGTGCGCCGAGTGCCGGGAGCGGGAGAACGAGTCGGGGGAGTAGTTCGGCTCTAGAAGAGGCTGCTCGGCGCCTGGGAGCCGGTCCTCAGACCGAACTCCGCAGCCATTTCGCAAAGCCCTGCGTGAACTGCTCGGTGGTAGTCCCCAAGACGCTCTTCATCGCATCGTCCACGCACGTCGACCCCGTCGCGTGCTTGTAGACCGCGAGTACGAACTGGTCGACCTTCGCGGGTCCGTACTTGGAAGCCATGTAGCGCACCGCCATGTGCGCGTAGAAGTAGCCCAGCGCCGACGTGCCATCGTCAGCGCTGTACACCTGGCTGTCCGTCGGCAGCGCGTTGGGCGCGCCGTGCTTCGCCTCGTACGCGTGCAGCGTGACGCCGTCGTAGAGGAGCTCCGAGGTGGAGTACATCCTCTGCGACTCCCACTCCGCGAAGCCCTCTATCACCCACAGGTGGTCCTGCCTCGAGCTCGCGCTCTGGTCCTCGAACGGCCCGATCATCGCGTGCGCCATCTCGTGCTTGAACACGATGTCCGCGTCCGTCGGGGCGACGTTCTTGTACTGCGTCGTGTCCACCGCTATGCGGGAGCTCGGGTAGAAGCCGTCATCCTTGCCGGCAGCCGGGATCGGTACCGTCACCCCGACCGACTCCGCGCGGTTCTGGCTGTAAATGCCCTCGTACCGCGAGCGGTTCGCGGTCAGGAACACCGCGAACCCCGGCGCGATCCCCGAGCCGCCGGTCCAGTGCGCGAAGTCGTACTCCGCGTCCCGTTCGAGGGCATCGGCGTGGGTCTTGGCGAAGGACGCCGAGGTGTCGTCCGCCATGAGCACCACCTTCGGCCGCGTCAGCACCGTCAGTCCCGCGACGGCGTCCCACGGCGCCGGGTAGTCGTGCTCCGACTTCGCGCCCGCGATCGCGGTCACCTCCAGGGGGCCGTCAGCCCCGGTGCGCTGCACCGTCCATTGATAGCGCTCCTCGACCGGGACGCTGTCGACCCCGGTGATCTGGTGGTCGAACGCCACCGTGGCGACGGCCGTCGAGGTCGCACCGTTCGGAGGGGTGCTCTCGTCCACCAACGTCAGCGAGTACCGCGCGCTGCTGAACGGGATCTTCTGCAGGTTGTCGAACAACTGCCCCTGGCCCGTCACCAGATCCCGGTGCTGAGGATCGACGGCTGCGACGAACCCCGCCCGGTTCTTGTTCTTGAGCGCCGCGGAATGCGTCGCCACGAGCGCGGCGATGTCCGTGTAGTCGATCGCGCTCGGGGGCGAACTGGAAGGAGCGCTGGGCGAAGGCGAGGCCTGCCCGGTCGGCTTGGTCGGGGAGGCAGACGACCGCACCGCGGTCTTGGCGGCTGCCGGTACAGCCTGCTTCGAGTGCCCGCCGGCCGCGGCGAGCCCTCCGGCGACGAGCGATCCGCCGACCGCGAGCGCGGCGCAGGCCGTCCAGGCCCTTCGTGTCGGCCGTGCCATGGATTTCCCCGCCCCGCGTGTTACATCGTGATGAGCCTCCGCGGTTGGTCACGTTTGCGGAGAGAACCGCAGCGTAACAGGCGCTTTGCGATAGGAGAGACTGGAGCCATGACGAGCCCCCTGCTGACCCTCCCCGCCGCCGTCCCGGCCGACCCGCCGGACGCGGGCGTCGCCGCGCACTACGGCGATCCGCACGGCGAGCAGCGCAGGCTGGCCGAGGACCACACCGGCTTCGTGGATCTCTCGCACCGGGGCGTCCTTCGCGTCTCCGGCCCGGACCGCCTGACCTGGCTGCACTCCTTCACCAGCCAGCACCTGGAGAACCTGAAGCCGGGCGTGGCCGTCGAGGCGCTCATCCTGTCCCCGCAGGGCCGCGTCGAGCACGCGCTCTACCTGGTCGACGACGGCGAGGCGACCTGGTTCCACGTCGAACCGGGCACCGCGCCGGAGGTCTTGGCGTTCCTGCAGAAGATGCGCTTCATGATGCGCGTCGAGCCCGAGGACGTGACCGCCGACTACGCGCTGGTGCTCACCACCGGCCCGGTCCCCGAGGGCGTCCTGGCGCGCGAGGTCGAGCTGGGCCACGAGCTGTTCCTCCCCCGGGAGCGTCTGGCCGGCTTCGCCAAGGAGAGCGGTGCGGGAGAGCCCGCCGGCGTGTGGGCCCACGAAGCCCTCCGCATCGCCGCCCACCGCCCGCGCGTCGGCCTGGAGACCGACGAGCGCACCATTCCGCACGAGATCGACTGGATCGCCACCGAGGGCCACCCGGGCGCCGTGCACCTGAACAAGGGCTGCTACCGGGGCCAGGAGACGGTCGCGCGCGTCGACAACCTCGGCCACCCGCCGCGCCGCCTGGTGTTCCTGCACCTGGACGGCACCCCGGAGCGCCTGCCCGCGCACGGGGCCGACGTCACCACCGCCGACGGCCGCGTCGTCGGCCAGGTCACCTCCGCGGCCCGGCACTACGAACTCGGCCACATCGCGCTCGCCGTGGTGAAGCGCACCACGCCGGTCGAGGACCAACTGCTCGCCGACGGCATCCCGGCCGCCCAGGAGATCGTCGTCGCGCCGGACGCCGGGGCGAACCGCCGCCCGACGTTCCGCGCCGCGCGGTAGAACCAGGGAAACGCGCACCGCGTCGCGGGTCTGACAAGTCCGAAGACCGGCCCGGAACCCGCGCCGGTCCGACCCCGGACCCGCGACGCGCTGTCGCGATCGGGTGGCGATACGCCTAACCTCGATCCGCACTATTCCCCTGCATGGAACGATGCTGTTATGGGCACCCACGCCACCAGACTCGACCGCGTCCTGATCGCCGCCCGGCGCCCGGAGGCCGAAGTCGAGGCCCTCGACGTCGCGGCCATCCGCCGGGAGCGCCACGCCGCGCTCCGGGAGGAGACCGAACTCTCCTACCTCCGCCGGGTCCTGCACGGCCGCATCGACATAATCGATGCCGAGCTGAGGCGCCGGGCCGAGGGGTCGGCCGAGCCGCTGGTGCAGTCGCTGGCCGCGATCCTCGCCGACGACCCGCCGGCCAACGCGCGCTCGCCGCGCCACATGGAGATCGTCATCGTGCCCGATCCCGACCCCGGGGAGTACCGCTCGCAGATGGAGGAGCGGATCGACGCGGTGGGCCCGGCGATCGTCCTCGACCTCTCCGACGCGCAGCTGGCCGAGGCCCGGGTGACGCTCAAGGCCTATGAGCGGGAGGTCTCCGAATACCGGCGCATCGCGCAGACGGTGATCGACCGGTTCGCGGCGGAGCTGGCGCGCCGCTACCGTGAGGGGCAGGCAACCGTCGACGATCTGCTCAATGAGGAGCAGAAGATGGAGTAGCACCGCACATGACCGCACAGGGAGTCGTCCCCCTCGCCGAGATAGTCCGCTCCGGGTTCACCGAGGGGTGGCACGACGGCCGCCTGGTGGCCCTGGCCGCCGACGGCAGCGTCGAGTTCGCCTACGGCGACGTCGAGGCGGTGATGATGCCGCGGTCCAGCAACAAACCCATGCAGGCGGTGGCGATGCTGGAGAACGGCCTGGACCTGACCGGCGAACTGCTGGCGCTGGCCGCGGCCTCGCACGCCGGCGAGCCCTTCCACCTGGAGGGCGCGCGCAAGATCCTGGCCGGCGCGGGCCTGGACGAGCAGATGCTGGCCTGCCCGCCGGACTGGCCGCTGGCCGAGCAGGCGAAGCTGGCCATGGTCCGGGCCGGCGGCGAGAAGCAGCGCATCACGATGAACTGCTCCGGCAAGCACGCCGCGATGCTCGCCACGTGTGTCGTCAACCACTGGCCGACCACCGACTACCTCGCGCCGGACCACCCGATGCAGCGCGCCGCCCGGGCCGCGGTCGAGCGCCTGTCCGGCGAGCAGATCCACCACGACGCCGTCGACGGCTGCGGCGCCCCGCTCTACGGCATCTCGCTCGTCGGCCTGGCCCGCGCCTTCCGCGCCGCCGTCCTGGCCGGCCCGGCGACCCCCGAGCGCCGCGTCGCCGACGCCATGCGCGCCCACCCCGAGTACGTCTCCGGCACCGACCGCCTCGACACCGACCTGATGGCCGGCGTCCCGGGGCTGCTGGCCAAGGGCGGCGCCGAGGGCGTCCAGGCGGTGGCGCTGTCCGACGGCCGCGCGATCGCAATCAAAGTCGGCGACGGCGACCACGACCGCCGCGCCGTGGGCCCGGTCCTGGTCGCGGCGCTGCGCCGGTTCGGCGTCGAGGCCCGGGTGCTCGACCGGTACGCCGAGTCGCCGCTGCTCGGCGGCGGGCGCCCGGTCGGCGCCGTGCGCTCGCTGATTTAGGAACGGCCCCGGAAGACGCAGGTGGGGAGGGCACGGCGGGCGCCCGGCTGGTTTCGCGCCTAGGCTCGCGACCATGAGCCAGTCGTCGTGGAACCCGACGGAAGTCCTCCCCGCCATCCCGTACGAGGAATGGCGTGCGACGCGGGAAACCCTGCACCGCTACCTGCAGATCGTCGGCAAGATCGCCCTCGCGCGGGGGATCCGCCGCAACCACTGGTGGCACATGACCCTGCGGAACCGGCCGCGCGGCTGGTCCACCGCCGAACTCGGCACGGCGCGGCAGGGCCCGCTGTTCACGTGCGAATTCGACTTCTTCGATCACGTCCTGCGCATCGACACCGACCACGGTGGTCAGGCGGTGGTTCCGCTGACGGACCAGACCGTGGCTTCCTTCTACGCCCAGACCCAGGACGCGCTGCGCGCGCTGGACATCGAAGCCCGAATCGCGCATCCGCATCCGTACGACCTCCCGGACAAGGAGCGTCCGTTCTCCGAGGACACGGAGCACAAGACCTACGTGCCCGAACACGCACACCGCGCCTTCAAGGTCTACAGCCAGGTCGGCCGCATCCTGGAGGAGTTCAGCGCGGCGTTCTCCGGCAAGGTCAGCCCGGTCCAGGTCTTCTGGCACACGTTCGACATCGCGACCCAGCGCTATTCACCGCGCCAGATCCCGACGCCGGAGGGCATGGACGAGGCGACCCGCGAGTCCTACTCCCGGGAGCAGATCAGCTCCGGGTTCTGGTTCGGCGATCCGGACACCCCGGAGCCGACGTTCTACTCGTACACGTATCCCGAGCCCAAGGGCATCGAGGAGAGGGCGCTGCGGCCCGATCCTGCTCGGTGGGTCGTGGCGCGCGGCAGCCACACCGCGTACTACTCCTACGACGCGGCCCGCGCGTCGGACGACCCCGTCGGCTGCGCGTTGGCGTTCTACGAGTCCGCCTACGAGGCCGGCGCGGAACTCGCCGACTGGGATCACGCGGCGCTGGCGTGCTGGGACGGCATCACCGATCCGATGTTGCGCAGCGAGGAGTCGTTCGGGCGGGAGTGGCCCGAGCGGATGTAGTCGCACTGACGAAGCGACCTGAGTCAGGCTTCGGCCTCGCACGCGGCGGCGCGCGCCAGCAACAGCGCACGCTCGCGGGTGTTGGCGGTGAGTTCGGCCGCGCGCTCGAACTCCGTCCGGGCCTCGGTGAGGCGGCCGAGACGCGTCAACAGGTCGCCGCGCACGCTCGGCAGCAGGTGGTAGCCCTGCATCGCGCGCAGGCCGGTGAGGGTGTCGGTGATCGCCAGCGCCGCCTCGGGACCCTCGGCCATACCGACCGCCACGGCGCGGTTGAGCTCCACGACCGGCGAGCGGGTCTGCTGGACCAGCCGGCCGTAGAGGTCGGCGATGAGCTGCCAGTCGGTGTCCTCGGCGGTGCGGGCCCGGGCATGGCAGGCGGCGAGGGCGGCTTGCAGGTGGTAGGTGCCCGGTTCGACTCCGTCGGGGGTCTGCGCCATCCCCGCCACGAACGCCCGATCGGCGCGGGCCAGCGCCACCAGGCCCCGCTCGATCTGCTCCCGGTCCCACTTCGCGCGGTCCTGATCCAGCAGCAGGACCGGCTCCCCGTCGGGCCCGGTCCGGGCCCGCCGCCGCGAATCCTGGATCTCCATCAGGGCCACCAGCGCGTGCACCTCCGGCGCGGCCGGCATCAGCCCGGCCAGCACGCGGCCCAGCCGCAGCGCCTCCTGGCACAGGTCGGCGCGCAGCCAGTCGTCGCCGGCGGTGGCCGAGTAGCCCTCGTTGAAGACGAGGTAGACGACCTCCAGCACCGAGGCCAGACGCCGGCTCCGCTCGGGGCCGTCGGGGGCCTCGAACGGGATCCCGGCGTCGGCGAGCGCGCGCTTGGCCCGCACGATCCGTTGCGCGGCCGTGGCCTCCGGGACCAGGAAGGCACGGGCGATCTCGGCGGTGGTCAGGCCGCCGAGGACGCGCAGCGTGAGTGCGACGCGGGCCTCGGCGGACAGCACCGGATGGCAGGCGGTGAAGACCAGGCGCAGGAGGTCGTCGTCGATGGCCGTGTCGGACCGCTCGGCGTCCACGGCCTCCACGATCGCGTCGACGGCCCCGTCCTCGCGGCCCTCGCCGTCGATCTCCAACTCGCGGCCGAGCTCGCCGACCTTGCGGCGCAGCGTCTCGGCGCGCCGGAAGTGGTCCACGGCGCGCCGCTTGCCGACCGCGGTCAGCCAGGCGCCGGGGTTGGCCGGCACCCCTTCGGCCGGCCACTGCTCCAGCGCCGTGACCAGCGCGTCCTGCGCGAGCTCCTCGGCCAGGCCGAGGTCTCCGGTGAAGCGGGCCAGAGCGGCCACCACCCGGGCCGCCTCCATCCGCCACACCGCCTCGACGGTCTCGGTCGCCTTCCCCATGCCGCCAGTCTGGCAGCCGGGACCGGCTACTCGCCGAGCTGCTCCCGCAACTGCTGCTCGGCCTCGCGCAGCTCAGGCGTGAACTCCGGCCCGAGATCATCCATGGAGGCGATCGGTCGCACCTCCAGCGTCACCCCGCCGCCGAACGGCGCGCGCTTGACCCACTCCAGCGCCTCCTCCAACGAGGAAGCCTGGAGCATCCAGTATCCGGCGACGATCTCCTTGGCCTCGGTGAACGGCCCGTCGAGGACCGTGCGCTTCTCGTTGTCGTCGAACCGCACCTTCGCAGCGGCCGACGTCGGCTTCAGGCCCTCGGCCGCCAGCAGCACGCCGGCCTTGGCGAGCTGGTCGTTGTAGGCGGCCATCGCCGCGAACAGCTCGGTCGGCGGCATGACGCCGGCCTCGGACTCGGCGTTGCCCGGAACGAAGACCAGGAACTTCGGCATGATGCTCACTCCTCGCGTGGCGGCTGGTCGGTCCAGCCTCTCTGACTGCGTCGGACGGCGCGCGGCGGGATCGACAAACGGTGGGAGATTTTTTGGCGAGGCTGATTTTGTGGGTGGGCCGCCGCCGGTGCTATGCAGCATGAGCTGTCCAAGACCGGCCCTTGCTCTTGATACTCAGGCTCCCTAAGCCTAGGCTTTCTAGGTATGAGCCAGGACATGATGCGCGGGCACCTCGACGGGCTGGTGCTGGCGGTGCTCGCCACCGGGCCGTCGCACGGCTACGGCCTCATCGAGGCGTTGCGCGACCGCAGCGGCGGGGTCTTCGACCTGCCGGAGGGCTCGGTCTACCCGGCGCTGCACCGGCTCGAGCGGGCCGGGCTGGTCGCCAGCGGGTGGTCCGAGGTCGGCGGGCGCCGGCGGCGGGTCTACAGCCTGACGGCCTCGGGGCGGCGCGCGGCCGAGGAGCGGCGCAGTGAGTGGCGGTCGTTCTCGGCGGCGGTGGAGCGGGTGTTCGGTGGCGAGGCCGGGCCGGGCGCCGGGGTCGCGGGTGCGGAGGTGGCGCGATGACGTACCGCTCGGTCGAGGGCTATGTCGACGATCTGGCGTGGCGGCTGCGCGTCGGGATGCGCGGCCGGCGGCGCATCGCCGCCGAGGTCACGGCGCACCTCGCCGATCTGGTCGCCGAGGAGGAGGCGGCCGGCCACACGCCGCAGGCTGCGGCGCGTCGGGCGACCGCGCGCTTCGGCGCTCCGGAGGAGTTGGCGGCCGAGTTCAATCAGGACTGCGCGCTGCACAGTGCGCGCGTCGCGGCGTGGGCGCTGGTCGCGTGCGTGGTGGCGGCGGTCGGTGCCGCGGGGCTCGCGAATCGGGGTGGAGCGCCGGTGGTTCCGTGGCCGAACCAGGCTGCTTACTATGCGCTGCCCGTGTTGCTCGGCCAGGTGGCGGCGATGTGCGCGGGGACGGCGTTCCTGCTCACGGTGGTCGCGCCCTGGCTGTTGGGCCGGACTCCGCAGACTCTGGCGACGGCCGTCCGGGCCCAAGCCGTCGGGGTCCTGGCCCTGGCGCCGGTCGCCGTGGTCGCGGCCGGAAACATCGCGCATGCCGCGTGGGACGTCGGTGCGATGTCGGCGCTGGTGACGGTCGCGGTACCCGTGGCGCTGGTCTTCAGTGTCCGGGCCCTGATGCGCGTCGACACGGTCGCCGGCCGCGGTTCGACGCTCGACGTGATCGCCGACTGCTGCGAGACGCTGGCACTGCGGTGGAGTTGGAGCGCTCGGCTGTTCGGCCTGGTGACCCACACATGGACGGAGGCGGTCGAGCGGATGCCGTCGCTGATGAGCTGGGTGGAGATGCGACGGCATCCGTGGCGCTCGGCGGTGGCGATCTCGGTGGCGGCGGGTGTCGCGCTGAAGGCGCCCGACCTGCTGAAGGGGGACGTCGACGTGCCGGCCGCCGCGGTCGAGGCGGCCGCGGCGTTCGTCGGATACTGCTTGTTCGGCAGGTTGCTCGGGCTGCGGGGGCTAGAGGGCCGGAACGAGATCTCGGTCGGGGGCGAGGCTGGGGTCGAGGGCTGAGTCGTCCTGGGAGCCGCTGTCGGTCCCGCGCAGTGCGACCACCGCGATGAGCAGCGCCGCGACCAGCAGTCCCACCCCGATCGCGAACGCCACGTGGTACCCGCCGCTCAGCGCCACCGCCGGGCTGTGGCCGGAGCGCAGCAGGTTCGCGGTGCGGCCGGCGGCCAGCGTGGACAGCACCGCCGCGCCGATGGCCGCTCCGACCTGCGCCGTCGTGTTGTAGAGCCCGGATACCAGGCCGGCGTCCTGCGCGCGGGCGCCGGACATGCCGAGCCCGGCGGTCGCGGGCATCGCCAGGCCGCCGCCGGCGATCAGCAGCATCGTCGGGAGCAGGTCGGGGACGTAGTGCGCGTGCGTCGGCATGCGGAGCAGCAGGGCCAGCGCGCCGAGGAGCATCGCCAGACCGGTGATGAGGACCGTGCGGGCGCCGAACTTCGCGATCAGGCGTGCCGACACCCCCAGCGCCACGCCGCCGATCGCCACCGCCGCCGGAAGCATCGCCAGGCCGGTCTTGGTGGCGTCGTAGCCGAGCACCTTCTGCATGTCCAGGGCCACGATGATCTGGAAGGCGAACATCGCCGCGATCATCAGCATCTGCACGACGTTCGCGGCGGCGACGCCGCGTGAGCGCAGGACCCGCAGCGGCATCAGCGGGTTCGCGGCGGTGGCCTGGCGGATGAAGAACCCTGTGATCAGGACGGCGGCCAGCGCTCCCAGGCCCAGGGTGCGGGTCGAGCCCCAGCCGTGGTCCGCGGTGCCGATCACGGTGTAGATGGCGAGCATCAGGCCGCCGGTGACCAGCAGCGCCCCGCTCACGTCGACGCCCGCCCGCAGGCCCAGGCCCCGGTCGGCGGGGATCGCGCGGACCGCCGCGGCCAGGGTCAGCAGGCCGATCGGGATGTTGATCAGGAAGATCCAGTGCCAGCTCAGCGCGTCGGTCAGGACCCCGCCGAGGACCTGCCCGATCGAGGCCCCGGCGGCGCCGGTGAAGGCGAAGACGCCGAGCGCCTTGGCCCGCTCGCGCGGCTCGGTGAACAGCGTCACCAGGATGCCCAGGCTCACCGCCGAGGACGCCGCGCCGCCGACGCCTTGCGCGAAGCGGGCCGCGACCAGCATCGCCGGCGAGGTCGCGGCGCCGGCCACGGCCGAGGCGGCGAGGAACAGGGCGATGCCGGCCAGGAACATCCGCTTGCGGCCCAGCAGGTCGCCGAGCCGGCCGGCGAGCAGCAGCAGGCCGCCGAAAGCCAGCTGGTAGCCGTTCACCACCCAGCTCAGGCCGGCGGGGGAGAAGCCCAGGCGGGCCTGGATGGTCGGCATGGCGACCGTGACGATGCTGCCGTCCAGCACCGCCATCAGGGCACTGGCGGCGATCACGGCGAGCGCCAGCCGGGGCGATCCGGCGGGCGATCCGGGGGCGCGGCGAGGGCGGGATGCGAAGGACATGCGATCACTCCTGGAGACAGGACGCGGGGGAGGCGCGGAAGCGCTTCTCCATCTGGAATGACCGTAGCGGATAGTTTTGAAGTAGACAATCTCTCTCGGGAAGATCTTTCGGCGGACGGATATGCGGTAGACTGCCGGTATGACCTCCCTGGCCCCCGCGCGGACGGCCGCCGTCGCGCGTACCGCGCCCGACCTGTCCTTCCTGCTGGACCACACCTCGCACGTGCTGCGCACCAAGATGGCCGCGGCGCTCGCCGAGGTCGGCATGACCGCGCGCATGCACTGCGTGCTGGTCAAGGCGCTGGAGGAGGAGCGCACGCAGATCCAGATCGCCGAGATCGGCGACATGGACAAGACCACGATGGTGGTGACGGTCGACGCGCTGGAGAAGGCCGGGCTGGCCGAGCGGCGGCCCTCGGCGACCGATCGGCGGGCGCGGATCGTCGCGGTCACCGAGGCCGGCGCCGAGATGGCCGAAAAGAGCCAGGCGATCGTGGACCGCGTGCACGCCGAGGCGATCGAGGCGCTGCCGGAGGAGATGCGGCCGGTGCTCCTGGAGGCGCTGAAGCTGCTGACGCAGGGGCATCTGGCCACGCCGGAGGAGAGTCCGGCCGGGGCGCGGCGGGCTCGACAGAGCTGACCTGCGAGAAGAGAGCTGGGCGCCGCGGCGGGGGCCGTCCCAGGCCCGCCCGCGCCGCGACGCGTGGAGACATCAGAGCAGGTAACCGTTAAGGACGCTTTAAAGACTGCGATTTCTGAGACGCCATCGAGCTGTGCGCACCGGGCGGGAACGCCGAACCGCCCGCTCGGCGTGGCCGCGGCTCAGGGAGGAGGGCTGAGCGGCCTCGCCGGACGGGCGGTCCGGGTCTTGCATCCCACACGTGCTTCCCACACTTGCATTACTTGCATCCCACACACCACACACAAGACGCCGCGAACGGCGCCCCCACCAGTCCCTCCGGTTCCACACCGGTTCCACTCGTGAACGGAACTCAGCCCAGGGGTCCTGCGATTTGACCCGACGCCCCGGTCCTGAGGGACCGGGGCCCAGCGTGGCCGTCTCGTCAGCAGCCACACCGTCCGGGAGTCGGGCTCTCCCGGGTTCTTCGGGGGTGAGACCACTATGGCCCGCGCGTCCCTGGGATTCGCTGAGACCCCTGTGAGAAAACCCTGAGAAAAGAAATCGCAGGTCGAGGCCGGTGTGTTACCGAACGTATATCAACGGAAAAGGTTCCCGATCGGACCGAGGAATTCGGTGATGAGCGTCCGGAGTTCGCGCCGATGGCCCCACAACGCGCCGGCCTCGTCGAAGACGGTCAGACGGGCCGCCGGAAGCGCGGCGGCCACCCGGCGCGCGGACTCGACGGGATGCGCGGGATCGCCCTCCTGGGCCACCACGAGGACCGGGACGCGCACGGCACCCAACCGTTCCAGGCCTTGCGGATCCAGGGGAACGGCAGCGGCGAGGGGGAGCCAGCGATGCGCGTCGCCGCCTTCGGCGATGAGTTCTTTCGCTCGGCGTTCGGCCCAGTCGCGGGCGATCGGTGCGTCGCGGACGGCGAAGGGCTGGGTGCGGCTGAGGGCGTCGGCCACGCCGGGCGCGTCGCCGGCCGCGAGCCGGTCGGCCAGATCGTGGTGCGGGGCGAGGGCTTCGGGGCGTCGCGGGACGTCGGCGACGGCCGGGAGGTACAGCACGACGCGCTCGAAGCGGTCGGGGGTGCGGCTCAGGATGCGCAGGAGCGTCGCCGCGCCGAGCGAGACGCCGAGGGCCGCGGTGGCGTGCTCGTGGTCGGCGACGGCCAGAGCGGCCGCGGCGAGGGTGTCGTAGTCGAGGGGGTCCGGGCCGGTGGAGGCGCCGTGGCCGGGCAGGTGCGCGAAGACCTTGCGGCCGGGCACGCCGGAGGCCAGCGGCCGAGTGTCCTCGATGGAGCCGGCCAGGCCGTGCAGGAACAGGGTGGCCGGCGGTGCCGGGCTCCCGGCGAGCGCGTATTCGACGTTCCCC
>Ga0207695_10000628_pt1 | contig 70699 bp, 65 predicted proteins | sample KBSC54metaG_FD_184354 | JGI IMG/M metagenome (GOLD analysis project Ga0207695, IMG submission 184354) | Corn rhizosphere microbial communities from Kellogg Biological Station, Michigan, USA - KBS C5-4 metaG (SPAdes) (version 2) | ecosystem: Host-associated > Plants > Roots > Rhizosphere > Soil...
TCAGTTCCGGGTCCAGGTTCAAGCCCTTGCCCGGCTCAATCGTCACTTCTTCCTTGCGTTTGCGTGGCATAAAGTGGCTCCTTGGCCATCAGTTTATGCCTCACACACAAAGTTCCGGATAGGCTCCCAATGGTGGGAAGACATTCAGTGCGCCGACATGAAGATCCTCCCCAAAGAGCCGAAGCCATGGCATTTTCATCCTATCGGCTTGATTGGGAATTTCCTGCAGCGCACTTGTTCTTGCAATAAGGATATTACTGAGGGGGAGCTGGATTTAATCCTGCCCCCAGACGTAAAGGAGAAGGGGCTTTTTTACGCTGCTCATGATCCGTCGGTGCGCGGGTTTAATAAAGGCGAATTTCTTGGTTCGCTGAATAAGTACATGCGCGAGAATGACATGATGACGTGTGTTAGAAAAGTGCATTTTCTGTCTCAAATGTCTCATGAGTGTGATGAACTTAGAACAAATGAGGAGCGTCGTAATAAAGATGGGTCGATTCCTTCTGGTTGGAATAACTATCACGGAGGGTCAAATTATCATGGTCGTGGCTTAATTCAGCTTACTCATGATACAAATTACATTGCGTATGGAAAATTTATTGGTGACGACGCCATTGGAACTGATCCGGATAAGGTGAGTCACAGTATTGAACACACTGCACACTCTGCGTGTTGGTACTGGAGAAAGGGAAGCAATTGGGGGGATATCAACCCAAAGGCGGATAAGAATGATTTCTACGCAATTACAGTGGCAGTTAACGGTGGTTTCAATCACGTGGATGATCGATTTGTTGCCTTGAATAAACTGGTAAAATTGTTGGGGGCAGAGCAGTGTGCGACGAACCCAGGGCTGACGTTCAAGGATTACGATATGGAAAAGAGCTCGATCTACGGTTCTAAATTTTACAAAACTCATTCGGATGGTGTAAAAAAAGCTGTGGAGGCTGTTAATGCAAAGAAATCACAAGTTTGATTTCGCAATAAAAAACCTGTTCTTGCTTGCGTTCTGGTTGATTTTTGTGCCGGGTGCTGCGAGGGCGGAATCGGTGCATGGGAAGTTTTTTAATGGGCAGGCATATAGTGGCGAGTATTTGGTTGCGGAGGCCACTAATTCTGACGGGATGCGTGTTCATCCCGTGACGGTAAGGCTGAAGGTCGATGGAGAAAAATTTCCGTTGACGTACTCATACATTGCAGATGATATTCCATCTGTAAAATCAAATGATGCGGGTTTCTTGTTAATCGTTGTGAATTCGGGTGGAATGGAGGGGAGTGTTACGTACAATTACGTGGTCCCTATTCGCGGGAAATTGGCATCAATTGGTACCGTTCAAACAACGCTCCATCTTGGAAAAATTGAAAGTATCGATGTGCAGTCAAACAAAGGGTTGGAGAAAAAAGAAATCAATGAGCTTGTGGAGGGGATTGTGAGGTTCAATCCATCGGCATTGAGCGCCCCCCTAAACGCATATCCTACTGCGATCCTGTTGCTTCTTGGTCAAGGTAAATTTTTGACGCTTGCTGATGATTCTAGATTGTCGAAGCTTTATGCGAATAAAGAAATATCCGATGATCCAGTTTTGCTGAAGGCGATCAAGACAGTGATCGGCCAAGATGTGCAAGAGAACGGAGAGGCTCAAGCGTCGAACAGGAAAGTTGTTGTTAGCAATAGAGCATATTTCTATAACTATCCGGAATCATCGAATATTGGAAAATCCTACTTGATTAAAGGGGATGTTGTGAATTTGGTTAAAAAATCGGATGATGGTCAGTACTGGCTCGTCGATTATGTTTCATCGCATGGCCGGAAGACGGAAAAGTGGCTCCGCTGCGAAGACATAGGCTACTGCCGCTGATGCGTATTAAATACTTAATATGTGCTTTTGTGAATCGGCGGAATTGCACGAAACGCTTTCTGGCTGCAGCAGTGGTGGCGGCTGATAAGGTGTGGCTATGAGGTGGAAATTTTGATTAATTTGCAAAGATATGCTCCGTAAAATTTTGGATAGTTGAATTTATTTGTATTGGTGATTTTTGATATTTTTTTGAGGTATCGTCTGAAGTGGGTGTGCGGGTATTTTGAGGTGGATTGGGTTCGGTGTCTTTTTTTTGAAATTAAATTATTTGCTTTTTTGGGTGGGGTGGGTTTGTATAATTCAGGGTGGTGGATATTTTAAATTTAAATGATCAATCTAATTAGGGTTGGGGATGACACTGACCACGGCGGCAAGGTTGAAACCGGGTCAACGACTATGCGTTTCGACGGTCGCTTTGTTGCGCGCAAAGGCGATCTTGTTTCATGCCCTCAGCATCCCGGCGTCTCGCCGAATGTCATTGAGGAGGGGGATCCGTCTATGACGGATGACGGTATTCCGATTGCGCGCCACGGGCATCGTGCGACATGCGGTTGTCACTTGATTTCCAGTCTCTTGTAGCGTTTGGCACGCGTGGCATTCTGCGCCGCTTTACCGGCGACTGCGTCGCTACGCGGCATTCATGCGAAGATTGACCGCAAATTACACTCGCTCGAGACTGACGTGACCCGATCGACCCCCGAGGGCAATCGAGAATCGACCGCCCACCCGCTTTGGATGCCCGTCGCCCTGGCCGAACTCGGCATCCGTCGCCACCCGCCCGGCAGCATCAACCCGCGCATCGTCGAATACAACAACCAGACGAACCTGGTCGGCTACGACGACAAGATTTCCTGGTGCTCGTCGTTCGTCAACTGGTGCATGACGCACGCCGGCATTCGCGGCACGGGCTCCGCGCTCGCGCGCTCATGGCTCGAATGGGGCCGCCCGCTGGAGCGTCCGGTCTACGGCTGCATCGCCATTCTGACGCGCGACGATCCCGCGAGCTGGAAAGGGCACGTCGGTTTCTACCTTCGTCACGACGACGAATACGTGCATCTATTCGGCGGTAACCAATTGGAAGAAGTGCGCGAACTCGCGTATCCGCTGAACGAAGTGATCGGATACCGCTGGCCCGACGCCGGATGATCGCACCGTCGCGCTTGCGTAAAAGTGCAGGCCGTCGACGCGGCCTGCATTCGTATCAGGCCCCGGCCTCAATTCCTCGCCACAGCCTCCGCCTCACCCGCCGCCTCATTCCTGCTCCACCCACCCCCAAGCGACCGATAAAGCGCGACTGCCGCCAGCGCATGCTCGCGCTTGACCTGATTGAGCGAATCCGAGTCCCTTAGATAGACCTCCTGCGCCGACAGCACGTCCAGAAAATCCGTCGCACCGCCCTTATAAAGCTGATTCGCCAACCCGAGCGCCTTATCGGAAGCCGCCAATGCGCTATCAAGCCGCCGTGTCGCCTCATCAGAACTGACGAGATTCGCACGCGCATCCTCGACTTCCCTCAACGCTTGCAGCATCGTCTGCCTCAACCCGAGTTCCGACTCGCGCATCCGGCTTTCGCTCTGCGTGATATCGGCGGTAATACGCCCCGCATTGAAGATCGGGCTCGTCGCACTCAACGCAGCACTGAACAGGTTGTCGGTCAACGTAGGCAACCCGAGATACGATGCCGCCAGAATCCCGTCCGCCAAATTCAGCGAGAACTTCGGATACCGCTCGGCCTTGGCAACACCCACTTGCGCCGCACGCCGCTCCACCTGCGCATAAGCAGTCAACACATCGGGCCGCCGCAACAAAGCCTGCGAAGGCAACGTCCCCGGCGCGCCAACAGGCGGCGCGGGAATCTCGCCGGCCTGCGCCAACACGAGCCGATCGACCGATTCCGGCGTCCGCCCCGAATACACGGCAATCAGATTGAGCTGATGCGAGATCTGCGCCTGCGTCGGCGGAATCCGCGCTTCGAGCGCATCGAGCTGGTTCTGTGCGCGCGTGACGTCGAGTTCCGTCGACAGCCCGAACGCCTGCCGCTTGCGCGTGAGTTCGAGCGCGTGCTGCCGGATCTTCGCGTTGTCCTGCAGGATCTTCAGTTCCTGCTGCGCCCAGCGCAGATCGACATACGCGGATGCCGCATCGGCAGCGAGCGCGAGCCGCATCGCATCTTCCGCGTGCTTCTGCCCGACAAGTTCGGCCTGCGCGGCGAGCAGATCGAGCCGTTCGCCGCCGAACACATCGGGCGACCAGCTCAGCGCGAGCCCCGCGCCGGCCTGCCGCACATAGCCGAGCGGCGGCGGCGTGTTCTGCCGCGCGTCGGCCGCATGCGCGGTCGCGTCGAGTTCGGGCAGCAGCACCGCGCGCTTTTGAACGGTCAGCGCCTGCGCCTGCTTCACGCGTTCGGCGGCGGCCTGCAGATCGAGGTTGCCGTCGAGCACGGTCGCGATTAGCCGGTCGAGCACGGGATCGTGGAATTGCGCCCACCATGCGGCGGCGTCGATGTCCGCGCGCGGCACGTCGGTATCCCATGCGGTGGGCGCGAGCGTCTGCACGGATTCGGGCAGCGCGGGGTGCTGCGCAGGCTGCACCGCACACCCCGCGGCGAATGCGCTGACAGCCAGCGCGACGAGTAGCTTTTTCATGATGATGGCCTCAGCCTTAGTGCGCGTCCGGCGGCGGCGCGTTCAACGTAATGGGTTTGGAAAACACGACGGCAAGCAGCGCGACGACGAAACACAGCGACAGCGCGTAGTACGCATCCGCATAGGTGAGCGTCAGCGCTTCGCGATAAATCAGCCGATGCAGGTTCGCAAGCCCCGCCTGCGCGGTATTCAGCGTATCGCCGGCAACAGCCGTCCAGTACGCGGCCTGACGATCGAGCAGCGACGCGATCTGCGGCTCGCCGGCGCTCACGTGCTCGTTCAGGCGCAGGTAGTGGAAGTTCAGCCGGTCGTTGAGCATCGTCGCGCTCACCGCGATACCGATCGCACCGCCGAGATTGCGCATCAGGTTGAACAGCCCGCTCGCCGATTTAAGCCGCGACTGCGGCAGCGAACCGAGCGCCATCGTCACGATCGGCGGCACGCTGAACTGCTGGCCGATGCCGCGCAGCGCCTGCGGCAGCAGCAGTTCCCACCAGCCCCAGTCGTGCGTGATCGGCGTGTACAGGTAGCAGCCGAGGCCGAAGCAGATCAGCCCGAACACGAGCAGCGCGCGCATGCTGAAGTAGCGCGCCGCGAGCGCATACACGCAAAGCGCGACCAACTGGAACGCGCCGACCGACAGCAGCGCCAGGCCGATCTGCAGCGAGCTGAACGCGCGCACCTGCGCAAGAAACAGCGGCGTCAGGAACACGGTCACGAAGATCCCGATGCCGGTCACGAACGACAGCAGGCTGCCGATCCCGAAGTTGCGCACGGCGAGCGCGCGCAGGTCGACGATCGGATCGTCGGCGGTCAGCGCATGCACGATGAACAGGAAGCCGCAGATGCCGGAGATCCATGCGCAGATGACGATCGCATCGTCGCCGAACCAGTTCTTGCGCGGGCCTTCTTCCAGCACGTATTCGAGGCAGCCGAGGAAGCCCGACATCAGCACGATGCCGAGATAGTCGCCGCGCTTGACGAGGCTCAGGTCGGGTTCGTCGATATGCACGTAGCGCGGCACGAGCGCGGCCACGGCGATACCCGGCACGAGGTTCAGGTAGAACAGCCAGTGCCACGACCATTGGTCGGTGATCCAGCCGCCGATCACGGGGCCGATCGCTGGCGCGAGCGATGCGAGTGCGCCGATGGTCGTCGACGCGATCAGCCGCTGCTTGCCGGGGAACAGCACGAACGCGGTGGTGAACACGGTCGGGATCATCGCGGCGCCGAGCGCGCCCTGCAGCCCGCGAAACAGGATCATCGAGTTGATGTCCCACGCGAGCCCGCACAGCATGCTGGTGATCGTGAAGCCGACGGCCGAAGCGACGAACAGCCAGCGCGTCGACATCACCTTCGACAGCCAGCCCGACATCGGGATCACGATGATCTCGGCGATCAGGTAGGCCGTCTGCACCCACGACAATTCGTCCTGGCTCGCGGACAAGCCGCCGCCGATGTCGCGCAGCGACGACGCGACGATCTGGATGTCGAGCGTCGCCATGAAGAAGCCGACGCACATCAGCGCGAACGCGAATACGCGCTGCCTGGTCGGTTGCGACGCGGGGTCGCCGGAAAACGCGGTGGTCATGGTCGGCTCCCGCTCAGTTCGCGTGGTCGGTATGCACGGTCACGACCGCGGACAGGCCGGGGCGCAGCACGTGCTCGAGGCCCGGCTGCGGATCGAGATGCACGCGCACGGGCACGCGCTGGACGATCTTCGTGAAGTTGCCGGTCGCGTTCTCGGGCGGCAGCACGCTGAAGGTCGCGCCGGTCGCGGGCGCGACGCTGTCGACGCGGCCGTGCAGGCGCGCGCTCGACGCATCGAGCGACACGTCGACGCGATCGCCCGCGCGCATCTTGCGAAGCTGGTCTTCCTTGAAGTTGGCATCGATCCACAGCCCGGAAGCCGGCACGACCGTCAGCAGCGGCACGCCGACGTTCGCGAGCATGCCGACGCGGCCCGTGCGGTTGCCGACGTAACCGTCGACCGGCGAGCGGATCGTCGTGTATTCGACGTTGAGCGCCGCGACGCGTTGCGCGGCGAGCGCGGTGTTCACGCGGGCCCGCGCATCGGCGAGCTGCGCGCCGAGCACGTCGAGCTGCCGCTTCGAGGCGAGCAGCGCGGCGTCGCTGCGGTCGACGGCCGCGCCTGCCTTCGAATAGTCGGCGTCCGCGCGCTCGACGATCTGGTTCGACACGGCGTCGGATTTCACGAGCTCGCGGTAGCGCACGCGGTCCGATGCGGCGCGCGTCAATTCGGCCGACGATGCGTTCTTGTCTGCCGCGTGCTGGCCGATCACCGCGAATTGCAGTTGCTGCTTTGCTTCGAGTTCGGTCACGGCGGAGCGCGCGCTGTCGACTTCGGCGCTGGCCTGCGCGAGCTTCGCATCGTAGTCGCGCGCATCGAGCTGCACGAGCACGTCGCCGGCCTTCACGCGCTGGTTGTCGGTCACGAGAATCCGGTCGACGAAGCCGTTGACCTTCGGCGCGAGCACCGTTACGTCGCCGCCGACATACGCATCGTCGGTGCTCTCCTGGAAGCGCAGCACGAACAGCCAGTCGAGCACGGCCGCGGCCACCACGACGACGACGGCGATCACCGCGATGCGCATCCACGGCACGCGGCGTCGCTGCTTCGCGGGCGGGTCGATTGTGGCTGCCTCGCGGGAAGCAGCGGCTTCTTGGGTCGTTTCCATCGATTCACCTATGTATATGCACTTATTGAAACGATCGACGACAAACGCGTCGATCGGGGAAGGGGGTTAGCGCTCCGGCAGGTTGTGCGTGATCCGGAACAATTCGTCTCTCAGCCGGGCTGCCTGCGCCGGCCCGAATCGCCGTTCGAACGCTTCCTGTGCGGCGAGCCAGTGCACGTGCGCATCGGCGATCTTCGTTTCGCCGTGCGCGGTCAGCGCGAACGTCTGGCGGCGGTGCGGCGGCTCGATCCGGCCCGTCACCAGCGCCGCGCCGACGAGCGGCTTGAGCGCGCGCAGCAGCGCGGTGCGCTCGATCACCAATACGGACGACAGCGCAGCCATCGTCTGATGCGGCCGGTCGCGCAGCAACGCGAGAATGCTGTACTGCGACGGCGTGACGCCCGCCCGCGACAGGTAACGCTCGTAGAACTGCGAGATCCGGCGGGCAGCTTGCCGGACCGCGAAGCAATCGTCATCGATAAGCGTGGTCTTGTGCATGTGCACATGTTAGGGCGCGGGGCGCCACGAAGCGATGGGTGGAGCAGGATCAGATTGGTGTCGTGGCTGTACCAATCGGCGTCACGCCGGCGCGTTCGCGCGCCGGATCAGGCCGCCGCCGGAACAATCCCGCCTACGCGGTCGCAATAGGCGGCCGTGTAGTCGATGAATGCCTTCACCTTCGCGGGCAGCAGCGCGCGGTTCGCGTACGCGAGCTTGATCTCGACGAACGCGTCGACGAGATCGGCGCCCTCCAGCAACTGCACGAGCGCACCCGACGCGAGTTCGGCTTCGACGAGCGTTCTCGGCACGACGCCGATGCCGAAGTCGTGCATCACCATTTCGCGGTTGAAGACGGGGCTGTTCGACGAGATGTCGAAGCGGTACGGCACGGTCAGCGTGTCGCCGTCGACGCGGAACGACAGCGCGGGCCGGCGCAGCGACGGCGATATCGGCACGAACGGATGATCGGCCAGGTCCGCCGGCGTTTCGGGGCGCGAATGCGCGCCCAGATACGCGGGCGTCGCGACGATCACGACCGGAATGCGCTCGACCAGCCGTACGACGGTCGTCTCGCTCGTCAGCATGTAAGGCACGACGATGCCGATGTCGTAGCCTTCGCCGACGAGATCGACGGGGCGCTCGGTCAGCGTGACATCGAGGCGCACCTTCGGATGCGCGCGCTTGAAGCCGGCGATCAGCGGCACGAGCCGGTTCAGCGCGGCCGTCGTATGCGCGACGAGACGCAGCAGGCCCTCGGGCTCGCGCGTCTGCGTCTGCGCTTCCGCTTCGAGCGCGTCGAGTTCGTCGAGCACGGCCGCGCAGCGCTCGTAGATGCGTTCGGCGGTTTCGGTCAGCGACACCTGGCGCGTGGTCCGGTGCAGCAGCCGGCTGCCGAAGCGCGCTTCCAGATCCGCGACCGCACGCGACACGACCGGCCGCGCGAGACCGTGGATGTCGGCGGCGCGCGTGAAGCTGCGCATCTCGACCACCGACCGGAAGATCCGCAGCTTGTCGATGTAGTCCATGTCCGTCTCCTTGACGCGATGGCGGGGCGCCGGACGCGCCCGGCCGGCCTCGTTACGGCGGAGTGTACATTGACTTTATGCATATGCACATATAAATTGCGGAGCATGAACGACAACCAGATTGCCCAAGCGTGCAACTGCCTCGCGCTGCGTCAGGCGGCGCGCTTCGTCACGCAACTGTACGAACGCCATCTGGCCCCGGTGGGCGTCACGCCCGCGCAGTTCTCGATCATGGCGAATTTGACGCGTCGACCCGGCCTGCTGATGAGCGAACTGGCCGATGCGCTCGTGATGGATCGCACGACGCTGCTGCGCGCGCTGAAGCCGTTGCAGCGCGACGGTTTGGTCGCGACGGCCGCGTCCGAGCACGATGCGCGCGCGCATGCGCTGAGCCTCACGAAGCTCGGCGAGCGCACGTTCGCGCGGGCGTTGGTCGCATGGCAGGCCGCGCAGGACGAATTCGAGACGCAGTTCGGCCAGGGGCGCGCGAAGGCACTGCGCGATGAGCTGTTCAGCCTGACCGCGGAACGCTAGGCGGGCCGCAGGTGGCTCGCGCGTTGCGACGAACTGGAGCGGAATTCGAGCCATCGGTCGCTTCAGCGGAGTTCGAAGCGCGAAGTCATGGCATCCATGACCGAAAATTGGTTTTTAAATTATCCGGATTGGCGATGATCTGGACAGTTTTTATTTCCAGTTGTAGAGTCCTCTGACGGATTTCACGGGCCGGCGCCGCCGGCACGAGTCACGAGGAGCAACCGATGCTGCAGTTGAGCGACCGCGACGACGCGATGTTGCGCGGGGATTTCGGCGACGGCGTCGCGCGCGCGATGCGGATCGTCGCACGCACGGCGGAAGTGATGTCCGCGCCGCACCTGATCGACATCACGTCCGCGCATATCGACGGCTGTCTTTATCACGGCCAGACCAGTCTCGATTTCGTCGAGTATTTCGTCGATACGGGCGCGAAGGTCGCGGTGCCGACCACCTTGAACGTCGGGTCGCTCGACCTGATTCATCCCGAGCTGTATCACGGCGACCGCACGATCCAGCGCGATGCGCAGCGCCTGATGGACGCGCATCTGCAACTCGGCTGCGAATCGAGCTTCACATGCGCGCCGTATCAGTTGAAGAACCGTCCCGCGAAAGGCGAGCAGATCGCGTGGGCCGAATCGAATGCGATCGTGTTCGCGAACTCGGTGCTCGGCGCGCGCACGAGCCGGTACGGCGATTTTCTCGATCTGGCCGCCGCGATTACCGGGCGCGCGCCGTATGCGGGTTTGCATGTCGAAGCGAACCGCGCCGCGCGGATCGTGTTCAACGCGCCGGACTTCAGCCGCCTGCCATCGCGCGATATCTATTTCGCCGCGCTCGGCTTGGCTGTCGGCAAAATCGCGGGCGCGATCGTGCCGGCGATCGTCGGGCTGCCGGCGGACACTACCGAAGACGAACTCAAGGCGCTCGGCGCGGCTGCCGCATCGAGCGGGGCCGTCGCGCTGTTCCATGCGGTGGGCGTGACGCCCGAGGCGCCGACGCTCGATGCCGCCTTGCACGGCCGCGCGGCGCAACGCACGGTCGACGTCGCGATGGCCGATCTCGACGAGATTCGCCGCACGCTGAACCACGGCGCGGCCGGCGACGCGCTCGTCGCGGTGGCGCTCGGCACGCCGCATTTCTCGCTGGCCGAATTCCGCACGCTCGATGCGTTGCTCGAAGCGTTCGACGGCAAGCCGGCCTGCGATTTCTACGTGAACACGAGCCGCTTCATTTTGTGGGAGCTCGGCGAGGCCGGCCTTGCGAGCAAGTTCGCCGCGCGCGGCATCCAGATCGTCGTCGATACCTGCACGTACATCACGCCGGTGATGAAGCAACTGTCGGGGCTGGTGATGACCAACTCGGGGAAATGGGCGTCGTATGCGCCCGCGAATATCGGCGTGACGGTCGCATACGGCAGCATGCGCGAATGCGTGCGTTCGGCGTACGAAGGAAAGGTGCGATTCGATGATTGAAGCGACGGGCAAAGGTCTGACGGGCGACACGCTCGTGCCGGGCAGCGCATGCGCGAGCGCGTTCGTGCTCGACAAGCCGCTCAGCTTCTGGGGCGGCTACGATTCGGGCGCCGGCAAGATCGTCGATCGCGGGCATCCGCAGGCTGGCGCGAGTCTCGCCGGCAAGGTGATGGTGATGCCGCACGCGAAGGGTTCGAGCTCGAGCAGCAGCGTGCTCGCGGAAGCCGTGCGCAACGGCACGGGGCCCGTCGCGATCGTGCTGAAGGAGCGCGACCTGATCATCTCGATCGGCGCGATCGTGGCCGCCGAGCTGTATGCGATCGCGGTGCCGGTGGTGTGCGTGACTGATGACGTGTATGACGCGATCGTCGCCGCAACGGGCGAGGTGAGGATCGATGCTGGCGACGGGGACGGCGGCGCGCGGATTTACGTCGGAGGTTGATGCGTCGCGTGTCAGCCAGCCGATTTACTCGTGTGACGGTCTGCCGGCTGCTTCCCGATACGCGCTCGGCGTCTGCCTGGCCCAGCGCCGGAACGCGCGCGTGAAATTCGCCGGATCGGTGAATTGCAGCCGCTCGGCGATCGTCTTCAGGTCGAGATCCGATGCGGCGAGCAACTGCTTCGCGTCGCGAAACCGCGCTTCGTCGAGCAATTGCCGATAGCTCGAACCGGCTTCCTCCAGGCGGCGCCGCAGCGTGCGCGTCGACACGAGCAGCGCGTCGGCGAGTGTTTCGGGCCCCGGATAAACGCCGGTTGCTTTCGCCAGCTCGGCCCGCACGCGCTCGACCAGGTCGCCTTCGTCCTGCCGAACCTGCGCATACTCGCGCTCGACTTGCACGAGCGCTTGCCGGTGCGCGACTTCGTCGGCGAGCGGCAGCGGCCAGTCGAGCACGTCGCGTGCAATCCACAGCGCGTTCGCCGAGCAGCCGAATTCGACCGGCGGCAACTGGTCGCGATAGCGCTCGAAATACGCGGGCTCCGGCCACATGAATTGCAGCGCGATCGGCGGTGACGCGCGTCCGGCCCATTGCGAGATGTTCTGCGCGAGCCCGGTCAGCACGAATTCGAACATCACGTGATGCTGCAGCACCGGGCTGGCCTGCACGCCGTGCAGCTCGAGCGTCGCGCCGCGTTCGTCTTCCGCATAGGTCAGCCGGTATTGGCGGTTGCGCATCCGGAAGTAGCGTTGCGTGACGGACAGCGCTTCGCGGATGTCCCGCGCGGTCAGCGTCGCATAGCCGAGAAAGCCGTGCACGGTCGGCTTCAGCAGCAGCCCGAACGCGAGCCCGATGCCCGGATCGCCGCCGATCTCGATCGCATTGAGCACGAGCCGCCCCCATTGCGACGGCGCGACGCGCGCGTCCGGTTCGGCCAGCACCGCGTCACGCAGGCCCGTGCCGGCACGCACGGCGGCCAGGTCGACGCCGCGCGCGGCCAGCGCCTGCAGCAGCAGGCGCGTATAGGCGACCGGAATCGTCGGCCGGCGCAGCCCGAGGCGGTCCTTGGCGAGCGGGGAGGTCATGTCATTTTGGCCGGAAATGACAAGCATTATGGCTGTTTGCCCCCTCACGTTCAAGGCGGCGCGCGCCTACGATGCAGGCATCGCTTACCGGCAGGATCACCATGACGACCACCTTTCCCCATCTGCTCGCGCCGCTCGATCTCGGCTTCACGACGCTGAAGAACCGCGTGCTGATGGGTTCGATGCACACGGGACTCGAGGACAGCCGCAAGACGCTGCCGCGGCTCGCCGAATATTTCGCCGAACGCGCGCGCGGCGGTGTCGGCCTGATCGTGACGGGCGGCTTCGCGCCGAACGTGGCCGGCTGGACCAAGCCGTTCGGCGGCACGCTGATGACGTCGGCCGCCGCGCGGCGGCATCGCGAGATCACCGGCGCCGTGCATGCGGAGGACGGCAAGATCGCACTGCAGATCCTGCATACGGGCCGCTACGGTTACCACCCGTTCGCGGTCGCGCCGTCGAAGATCAAGTCGCCGATTTCACCGTTCGCGCCGCACGAACTGAGCGCGGGCGGCGTCGAGCGGCAGATTCGCGCATTCGTCCGCTGTGCGAAGCTCGCGCGCGAAGCCGGCTACGACGGCGTCGAGATCATGGGCTCCGAGGGCTACCTGATCAACCAGTTCATCTCGATGCATACGAACAAGCGCACCGACCAGTGGGGCGGGTCGTACGAGAACCGCATCCGCTTGCCGATCGAGATCATCGAGCGCACGCGCGAAGCGGTCGGCCGCGATTTCATCCTGATCTACCGGCTGTCGATGCTCGACCTGATTCCGGACGGCAGCGACTGGAGCGAAACCGTGCAGCTCGCGAAGGCCGTCGAGCGCGCGGGTGCGACGATCATCAACACGGGGATCGGCTGGCACGAGGCGCGCGTGCCGACCATCGCGACGTCGGTGCCGCGCGGCGCGTTCGCGTGGGTGACGAAGAAAATGAAGGGCGAGGTCGGCATTCCGCTCGTGACGACCAACCGGATCAACCGGCCGGAAGTGGCCGAGCAGATCCTGGCAGATGGCTGCGCGGACATGGTGTCGATGGCGCGCCCGCTGCTCGCGGATGCCGAGTTCGTCGTCAAGGCCGCGCAGGGCCGCGCCGACGAGATCAACACCTGCATCGGCTGCAACCAGGCGTGCCTCGACCACGCGTTCAAGAACAAGATCGCGTCGTGCCTGCTGAATCCGCGTGCGTGCCACGAGACGGAGCTGAAATACACGCCCGCGCAGCAGCCGAAGCGCATCGCGGTGGTCGGCGCGGGGCCGGCCGGGCTCGCGTGCTCGACCGTGCTCGCACAGCGCGGCCATCAGGTCGACCTGTTCGACGGCGCGGCCGAGATCGGCGGCCAGTTCAACATGGCGAAGCAGGTTCCGGGCAAGGAGGAGTTTCATGAAGCGTTGCGCTACTTCGGCCGCCAGGTCGAGCTGACCGGCGTGAATTTGCACCTGAACCGCCGCGTCGATGCGAGCGACCTGATCGCGGGCGGTTACGACGAGATCGTGCTCGCGACCGGCGTCGCGCCGCGCGACCCGAAGATTCCCGGGCAGGACGGGCCGAACGTGCTCAGCTATATCGACGTGCTTGCCGGCAAGCAGCCGGTCGGCCGGCGCGTCGCGGTGGTCGGCGCGGGCGGGATCGGCTTCGATGTCGCCGAGTATCTGGTGCAGGCGGGCGAGTCGCCGGCGCTCGATCTGGAAGAGTGGAAGGCCGAGTGGGGCGTGACCGACCCGGCCGCGACGCGCGGCGGCGTGACGCGTGCGCAGGTTGCGGCGCCCGCGCGTGAAGTGACGCTGCTGCAGCGCAAGGCCGCGCCGCTCGGCAAGGGGCTCGGCAAGACGACCGGCTGGATTCACCGCGCGACGCTGAAGATGAAGCAGGTGAAGATGATCGGTGGCGTGAACTACGAGCTGATCGATGCGCGCGGGCTGCACGTGTCGTACGGCGAGCAGCGCACCGATCACGAAGTAATCGAAGCCGACACGATCGTGCTCTGCACGGGGCAGGAGCCGCAGCGCGCGTTGCTCGCGCCGCTGCAGGCGGCCGGGCGCTCGGTGCACCTGATCGGCGGTGCGGAACTGGCCGCCGAACTCGATGCGAAGCGCGCGATCGATCAGGGCGCGCGGCTCGCGGCGCGGCTCTGATTGCTCGGCGGCGCGTGGCCGCGATGGCGTGCGCTGCCCCGGGATTCGTCGCTTGCGCCGGCGTCAGTCCATCTCGACGCGCTGCGTCTCTGCCTCTTCCGCTTCGAGCATCGCCTTGACGATCAAATAGACGGCGGGTAGATCGTCGTCGTCGCGCTTCCAGTCGACGGCTTCCTCGATGTCCGCCGCGATCATTCGGCTGTCGCGCAGCCGGATGAACGCATCGATGACGGTCGGATCGTGGCGGTTCAGGAAGCCTGCGTTCGAGAACGCAAGCTCCTCGACATTCAACAGCGCCTGCCAGCTCATCGTGCGAACCGCTGCCGGATGGCTGCGCCGCCGCAGGCCGAGCGCCCGCTGCGCGGGGGCGCCGACGACGCGTTGAAGATCGACGACCGCCTGCCGCGCGGCGCGCTCGAAGTGGATCGGGTTGAAACCGGGTTGCTCGGGATCGAATGCGGATGACTGGAACATGGTCGCCTCACAAAAGTCCGTCCGTCTGTGGATGACGGAATTCGGGTCAAATGGTGCAAAAGCACTGTAAATATATACAGTATTCGAGGCGGTTTCAAGTCCCGGATGAAGAATCTTGCCGGCGCGGGCAGGGGGCGGATGACGGGAAGCCGATAGAGGCCGGTGTGCGAGCGCTGCCCGCTCGTTGTCGCGCCGATTCCGTGGGCCGCATTCGGCTTATACCGATTCCGCGATGGTCTCCCGCAGCCACCGATGCGCGGGATCGCGATGCACGCGCTCGTGCCACAGCATCGACATTTCATAGCCGGGCACCTCGACCGGCGCTTCCACGACGCGCAGCGCGGGCACGTCGCGCACCAGCCGCTCGGGCAGCATCGCGACGAGATCGGTGCTGGCGACGGCCGACATCACGAACAGGAAATGCGGCACGGACAGCACGACGCGCCGCGTGGCACCGAGCTTCGCGAGCGCTTCGTCCGTCACGCCGAAGAAGCCGCCGCCGTCGGGCGACACGATCACGTGTTCGAGCGTGCCGAACTGCGCGAGCGTGGGGCGCCGCTTCAGCTTCGGATGCCCGGCTCGGCCGATGAGCACGTAACGCTCGACGAACAGCGGCAGGCGCCGCATGCCTGGCGGCGACCCCTCGGTCGTATGAAAGGCCAGGTCGATGCCGTTTCGCTCGGCATCCTGCTCGATGCGCGGCGGCACGAGCTCGACGACGGCGAGCCGCGTACCGGGCGCGGCCGCCCGCAGCGTGTTCAGCGCGGGCAGCACGATCGTCGATTCGCCGTAGTCGGTCGCGGCCACGCGCCACGTGTTCGTCGCGGTCGCGGGATCGAATGGCGTGGCCGGAACCACCGCGCGTTCGACGGCTTCGAGCGCATCCCGCAGCGGCTCGCGCAGCGCTTCCGCGCGCGCGGTCGGCCGCATTCCGCGCGGCCCCGGCAGCAGCAGCGGATCGCCGAACAGGTCGCGCAGTTTCTGCAACTGCACGCTCACTGACGGTTGCGACATGTTCAGCCTTTCGGCCGCGCGCGTGACGTTGTGCTCGGCGAGCAGCACGTCCAGCGTGACCAGCAGGTTCAGATCGAGTCGCCTGAGATTATTCATGGCTATACCTGGAATATCAGGAATTCATTTCAAATATACCTTCGGCGGGGGCATTCTGCAGTCATTCAATCAACGGAGTGACGAACATGAATGTGCTGATCGTTTATGCCCATCCCGAACCGCGTTCGCTGAACGGCGCGCTGCGCGACTTTGCCGTCGAGCATCTCGAAGCGGCCGGCCACACCGTGCAGGTGACCGACCTGTATGCGATGAACTGGAAGGCGGCGTTCGATGCGAGCGACGTGACCGATCGCGCGCCCGATGCGCGCTTCGATCCTGCGCTCGACTCGAAGCATGCATTCGAGACGGGCACGCAACGCGACGATATCGCGCGCGAACAGGACAAGCTGAAGTGGGCCGATGCGGTGATCCTGCAGTTTCCGCTGTGGTGGTTCTCGATGCCGGCGATCATGAAGGGCTGGGTCGAGCGCGTGTATGCGTACGGTTTCGCATACGGCGTCGGCGAGCATTCCGACAAGCACTGGGGCGACCGTTACGGCGAGGGCTCGCTGGCGGGCAAGCGGGCGATGGTGATCGTGACGACCGGCGGCTGGGAATCGCACTACAGCCCGCGCGGCATCAACGGGCCGATCGACGACGTGCTGTTCCCGATTCATCACGGGATTCTGTATTACCCGGGTTTCGATGTGCTGCCGCCGTTCGTGATCTACCGGACGGGAAAGATGAACGACGCGCGTTTCGAGGAAACGCGCGCGGCGCTCGGCAGGCGTCTCGACGATCTGTGGACTGCGCAGCCGATTCCGTTCCGGCGGCAGAATGCAGGCGATTATGAGATTCCGGCGTTGACGCTGAAGGAGGAGATCGCGCCGGGGAAGGCGGGGTTTGCGGCGCATCTCGCGCACGGGCATTGATTGGGCGTGGTCATGACCGATCGATGCGTCGTTCGACGCGCAGGCGGCCCGGCGGCTCGAAGTAGGTGCCGAAACGCACGAGCCCGGCGTTCTTCAGGTGGCACGTCATCTCGAAGCTGACCAGGATGCCGGGATCGCGGTTGTCGACGATCCCGACGTCGATCGAGCGAATGCGCGGCTCGTACTTCAGCAGCGTCGCTTCCATCTGCTGCTCGAGCAAGTGCGCGGATGCAGGCAGTGCCTTGTAGATGTTCGTGAGATCGGGTAGCCCGTACCAACTGAAGGACCGCAAGTTGTTCGATACAGCATCGTATGACGATCTGTTGAAGCACGACCGGACGGTGCCCGCCCAGGATTTGCAGGCAGATATGTCGACGGTCGTGAGCCCCGGGGCATCGGCAAGCCTGTCTCAGCCGATGAAGGCCGATACGCGATACGTTGCAGTCGTCGCGTTCTATCGCGCTCCGGGAAACAGGGATGGTTGGAAACGCATCGTCGAGCAGAAGAAGCTCGACGCCGACAAGCCGCTCAAGCTCGAATTGTCGATGACCGAATTGGCGGGCGGTCGCGATTCCGGGGAGTACGGGGCCAGCCGATAGCCGCCGGCGCTCTTCACAACGAGCTGAATCTGCGCGGCAAGCAAGGAGCGGAACGAATTAATGAAGGATGCCGTCGCCGACATCCTTCACGCTCGTTTACCGATCGTCTTCCCGAACCGAAGACGGATGTCGGCACAGCGCCCGCACTTCCATCTCCATATACGGAAACAGCGGCAACTGGCTGAGCAGATCATGCAGTTGCTGCACGCTCTCGACATCGAAAATACTGACGTTCGCGTACCGCCCCGCGATCCGCCACAGATGCCGCCAGATCCCTTCGTTCATCAGCCGCTGGCACATCGCCTTTTCTTCCGCCTTCAGCGTCGCCGCCTTGACCGGATCCATGTCCGCCGGCAGACGGACCGTCATTTCCACATGAAACAGCATCCTGCACTCCTTGCGTTATCGATTCGTCGAACGGGAAGGCCGCTCAGGCCTGCGCGCGTGCCCGCTCGACTTCGCTCGCCGGCACGTCGGGCTTTTCCTTGAGCAGCGAGAAATCGAAGTCGATCAGCGCGAACTGCCCGTCGACACCGTACGGCTTGCCTTCCGCGCCTTCGGCCTGCTTGATCTTCGGGATCAGCCCTTCGCGGGTCGCGAATGCGAAGTCGTCCCAGATGTGCGGATCGCCTTCGATGTTGATCTGCGTCGTCAGCTTACGATAACCGTCCGCCGAAACGAAGAAGTGAATGTGCGCCGGGCGATGGCCGTGGCGACCGAGCTGGTCAAGCAGCTGCTCGGTCTTGCTGCCCGGCGGCACGCTGTAGCCGACCGGCAGCACGCTGCGGAAGCTGTAGCGGCCTTCGGCATCGGTGCGGATCGAGCGGCGCAGGTTGAATGCGGGCTGCGATTGATCGAAGTACGAATAGTTGCCGAGATGGTTCGCGTGCCATACCTCGACCAGTGCGTTCGCGATCGGCGCGCCATCGTTGCCGAGCACCTGGCCGCGCATGATGAGCGTCTGGCCCGGGTCGGTGCCGTCGTCGAGGCGCGCATGGCCGACCGATTCCGGCGCACCGGCGACATACAGCGGCCCTTCGATCGTGCGTGGCGTGCCGCCCTGGATGCCGGCCTTTTCCTCGGCCTCGTCCATCCGCACGTCGAGGAAGCGCTCGAGGCCGAGGCCCGCGGCGATCAGCCCGAATTCGCGGCCGGCTTCGTTCAGGTAGTTGAGGGCTGTCCAGAACTCGCTCGGCTGCACGTCGAAGTCCTCGATCGTGTAGCAGATGTCCTTCACGATCCGGTTGACGATCGCGCGCACGCGCGGGTTGCCGGGCTTCTCGGCGGCGTCGTCGAAGGTCTTCAGCAGGGCGTCGATGGCTTGCTTGTTCATCTGTGTCTCCGGTTTCGGTTGTCGTGTGGGGATCAGCGGGCGTCGCGTCGCATCCGTTCGATGCGGGCCCAGTCGAAGGTGATGCCGAGGCCGGGCGTCGCCGGCAGGTGCAGCTTGAAATCCTGGTAGCGCAGCGGCTCGACGAGGATTTCCTCGGTGAGCAGCAGCGGGCCGAACAGCTCGGTGCCCCATTTCAGCGAGTCGAACGTGCTGAACAACTGCGCGGACGCCATCGTGCCGGCCGCGCCCTCGAGCATCGTGCCGCCATACAGTTCGATGCCGGCGGCCGCCGCGATCGACGCGACGCTCGCCGCGCCCTGCAGGCCACCCGATTGCGCGATCTTCACCGCGAACACGTCGGCCGCGCGATCCTGCGCGAGCGCGAACGCATCGACGGGGCCATGCAGCGCCTCGTCGGCCATGATCGGAACCTGCGCGAGCTGCGTGAGGCGTTTCAGCCCCGCGCGGTTGGTCGCGGCGATCGGCTGCTCGACCAGGCTCACGCCGGCTTCCGCGAACCGTGCGCCGGCCCGGATCGCGTCGGTTTCGCTCCACGCCTGGTTCACGTCGACCCGCACGTCGCCGCGCTCGCCGAGCGCGCGTTTGATCGCGACCACGTGCGCGACGTCGTCATCGACCGCGTTCGAGCCGATCTTCAGCTTGAATGCACGATGGCGGCGCGCTTCGAGCATTGCTTCGGCTTCCGCGATGTCGCGCTGCGTGTCGCCGCTCGCGAGCGTCCATGCGACGTCCACCGCATCGGTCCTGCGGCCGCCGAACAGTTCGGACAGCGGCACGCCGAGACGCCGCGCCTGCGCGTCGAACAGCGCGGTTTCGATCGCGCACTTCGCGAAGCGGTTGCCCTGGAACAGCTTGCGCGCCCGTGCCATCGCGGCGCCCGGGCGCGTCGCGTCCATGCCCTGCAGCAGCGGCGCGAAGTAGGTGTCGATGTTGACCTTGATGCTTTCGGGGCTCTCCTCGCCGTACGCGAGGCCGCCGATGGTCGTCGCCTCGCCGACGCCTTCGATACCGTCCGTGCATCGAACTCGGACCAATACGAGGGTCTGGCAATTCATCGTGGCGACCGACAATTTGTGGGGCCTGATCGTCGGCACGTCGACGAGCAGCGTCTCGATGCGTTCGATGGTGGCGGCAGTTGCTATCATGCGATTCCTCCTGTTGGTGCACATGGTAGGAATTCCCGCCCCGCGTCGTCCAACACTCTTTCCGACTACTTCCATACCTTTGAGGCATGAAATGGAATTGCGCCAGCTCCGCTACTTCATCGCCGTCGCCGAGGAAATGAACATCACGCGGGCTGCCGAGCGGCTGCACATGACGCAGCCGCCGCTGAGCCGCCAGCTTCAGGCGATCGAGGACGAGATCGGATTACCGTTGTTCGAACGCGGCGCGCGGCCGCTGAAACTGACGGACGCCGGGCGCGTGTTCTATACGCAGGCGAAGCGCCTCGTCGACCAGGCCGACGAGCTCGGGCCGCTGACGCGGCGGCTCGCGCAACTGTCGGAGCGGATCGTGATCGGCTTCGTGCCGTCGACGCTGTACGGCGCACTGCCGGACGTGATCCGTGCGTTTCGCGAGGCGCAGCCGGACGTCGAACTGTCGCTGATCGAAATGTTCACGCTCGAACAGCTCGGCGCGCTGAAGGGCGGGCGGATCGACGTGGGGTTCGGCCGGCTGCGTTTCGACGACGACCAGCTCGTGCGCGAGGCGCTGATCGAGGAAAAGCTGATCGCGGCGCTGCCGGCCGGGCATCCGCTTGCCGACCCCGACCGGCCGCTCGCGCTCGCCGATATCGCGAACGAGACGCTGATCGTCTATCCGAGCACGCCGCGCCCGAGCTTCGCCGATCAGCAGTTGTCCGCATTGCGCGACGGCGGGCTGGTGCCGGCGGCCGTCCATGAGGTGCGCGAATTGCAGACGGCGCTCGGGCTCGTCGCCGCGCAGGTCGGCGTGTCGCTGGTGCCGGAGAGCGTGGAAGGTGTGCGCGTGAGAGGTGTCGTCTACCGGCGGCTGCCGGAGCCGGCGGCGACGTCGCCGATCATCATGAGCCGCCGGCTGCACGGCGAAAGCGCGGCGACGGCCGCGTTCTGCGCGATCGCGCGGGAGATGTTCGCGCCGGCGGGGTAACGGTCGTCGCTGGTTTTATAAACCGTAACTAACGGTCTGTTTCGGCGTGCGCAGGCAAATGCGGAGAGGGCATCGCGGTGCCGCGCCGTCCCGCGTGAAGCCGTTGCCGGTTGCAAGCTGCCGGGTGCGGCGGCGGATACGTCGTCACCGTTTCCCGTCGAGCGTCTCCGACGGCGATTCTCCGAACTTCTCCCGGTACGCGATCGCGAACCGCCCGAGGTGGGTAAACCCGCAATCGAGCGCGACATCGGCAATCCGCCTGCCGGACGCCGCACCGCGCAGCAGCTCGCGCGCATGGCCGAGCCGCGTCGCGCGCAGGTATTGCATCGGGCTCATCCCGCGGAACTGCAGGAACGCGTCGCGCAGCGTCCGTTCCGGCACGTTGGCGGCGCGGACGATATCGGCGAGCTGCAGCGGCTGCGCGTAATGCGCGTTCACGAAGTCCTGCGCGCGCCGCACGAAGCCCGGCGCCGGATCGCGGTGCGACGCGTGCAACACGGACGGCGGGTGGCCTTCGATCAGCAGGTCGATCAGCAGGTGCTCGAGCTGCGACGCGACGCGCGGGCTCGCGTTCGCGCGTTCGAGCAGTTCGGGCGAACGCGCGACGAGCATCAGTTGCTGGCGCCACGCGGCGAGCGCGGCGTCGCTGATGTGCAGCACGGGGTCGAGCGTTGCGCGCGGGTCGCCGGTCAGCGAGCCGACGGTCGCCGCGTCGATGCGCAGCACGAACTGCTCGCAATCGGCGGACAGCACCGCGTCGAAGCGTTCGCCGGGCGCGCACAGTACGCCGGTCTGGCCGTCGACGCCAAGCTGCCGCCCCATCGCGCGCACCTCGGCCTGGCCGGACAGGCAGAACATCAGCAGGTAATAGCCGTCGACCGCGTCCACCTGCACGCGCATCGCGTCGCCGAACGCGATCGTGCCGATCCCGAGCCCGCCGAGCTTGACGAAATCCATGTGCGACGCGCCGTGCACGCGGCCGTTCGGCAGCAGCGCGTGCGGCTGCATCACGCGCGAGATCCGCTCGCGCGTCTCGTCGAGATCGCGGGATTCGAACAGCCGGTGCGCGCGCAGCGCGAGCGGCTCGAACGACGTTGGGGACATGGGCATCAGCCTGATTGTGGACGGCGCACTTCGATCCGACGAATGGGTCTCGATCAAGTGCCGCATCGTGTGTGCCGCCATGCTAGCTCAGAAATCCGCCGAAAGTGGATATTGCGTCGCCGCAATCGCACTTTCCGGATAGACGGCGAATATTAGCTTTTCAAAAATGGGCTCCATCTTATTAATGAAACGGAACGACCAGGAGTCCGACATGGAGCAGACAGAATCGCCCGTCGTGTTCGCCGCGCGCGACGACGCATCCGACGTGAGCTTTCCGCACGACGACGGCTCGCGCGTGCCGTACAAGGTGTTCAGCTCGCGTGCCGTCTACGACCGCGAGCAGGAACGCATCTTCCGCGGGCCGACGTGGAACTTCGTCGCGCTGGAAGCGGAAATCCCGAACGCCGGCGACTTCAAGAGCACGTTCGTCGGCGACACGCCGGTGGTCGTCACGCGCGCCGAGGACGGCACGCTCGCCGCATGGGTGAACCGCTGCGCGCACCGCGGCGCGCAGGTGTGCCGCAAGTCGCGCGGCAACGCGACCTCGCACACGTGCGTGTATCACCAGTGGAGCTTCGACAACACGGGTAACCTGCTCGGCGTGCCGTTCCGGCGCGGCCAGAAGGGGATGACCGGGATGCCGGCGGATTTCGATCCGAAGCAGCACGGGCTGCGCAAGCTGCGCGTCGACAGCTATCGCGGGCTGGTGTTCGCGACCTTCAGCGATGACGTGATGCCGCTGCCCGACTACCTCGGCGAGCAGATGCGCCCGTGGATCGACCGGATCTTCCACAAGCCGATCGAGTATCTCGGCTGCACGCGCCAGTATTCGAAGTCGAACTGGAAGCTGTACATGGAGAACGTGAAGGACCCGTATCACGCGAGCATGCTGCACCTGTTCCATACGACCTTCAACATCTTCCGCGTCGGGATGAAGGCGCGTTCGATTCCGGACGCGAACCACGGGCTGCACAGCATCATCACGGTGACGAAGACGAACGACGACACGTCGGCCGCGTACAAGCAGCAGAACATCCGTTCGTTCGACGAGGGCTTCCACCTCGAAGACGAATCGATCCTCGATCTCGTATCGGAATTCGACGAGGACTGCACGAACCATATCCAGCCGATCTTCCCGCAGCTCGTGATCCAGCAGATCCACAACACGCTGGTCGCGCGACAGATCCTGCCGAAGGGCCCCGACAACTTCGAGCTGATCTTCCATTTCTTCGGCTATGCGGACGACACGCCCGAGCTGCGCGCGCTGCGCATCAAGCAGGCGAACCTCGTCGGGCCGGCCGGCTATATCTCGATGGAGGATACGGAGGCGACCGAGCTCGTGCAGCGCGGCACGGTGCGCGATGGCGATGCGACGTCGGTGATCGAGATGTCGCGCGGCAATCCGGACCAGCAGGACACGGTGATCACCGAAAGCCTGATCCGCAAGTTCTGGGTCGGCTACCAGAAGCTGATGGGCTATTGAAGCGGGAGCGAGAAATGACGGAAGACATGAAGACGTGGTTCGAGATTTACATGCTCCAGAACCGCTACATCGGGCACCTCGACAACGACCGGCTCGAACACTGGCCGGAAATGTTCACCGAGGACTGCACATACGAAATCGTGCCGAAGGAGAACGCGGATCTCGGGCTGCCGGTCGGGATCGTCCACTGCACGAACCAGCGGATGCTGCGCGACCGCGTGGTGTCGCTGCGGCACGCGAACATCTTTGAAGAGCACACGTACCGGCACATGACGTCGGGCCTGACGATCGTCGCCGAACGCGACGGCGAGATCGACACCGAGAGCAACTACGTCGTCGTGCAGACGCGCAGCAACGGCGAGTCGAACGTGTACCAGGCCGGCAAGTACTACGACACGGTCGTGCGCACGCCCGACGGGCTGCGCTACAAGACCAAGCGCGTGATTTACGACACGTCGCGCGTGCAGACGCTGCTCGCAACCCCGATCTGACGAAGCAAGGAACCGACATGACCGAAGCAACGCTCGCCGAGTGGCATCCGCTCGGCGCTTTCGACGAATTCTCCGAAGACGAGCCGGCAGCGCGTGTCGCCGGCCAGAAGCCGATCGCCGTGTTCCGGATCGGCGACGAACTGTTCGCGATGCACGACCTCTGCACGCACGGCCATGCGCGGCTGTCCGAAGGTTATGTGGAGGACGGTTGCGTCGAATGCCCGCTGCACCAGGGGCTGATCGACATCCGCACCGGCGCGCCGAAATGCGCGCCGATCACGGAGCCGGTGCGGACCTATCCGCTCCGGATCGTCGACGGGCAGGTGGAAGTCAATGTCGGCTGATCCGTTCGTGATCGTCGGCGCGGGCCACGCGGCCCGGCGCACGGCCGAAGCGCTACGCGAACGCGATGCCGCCGCGCGCATCGTGATGATCGGCGCGGAGCGCGAGCTGCCGTACGACCGGCCCGCGCTGTCGAAGGATGCGCTGATGAGCGACGGCGGCGAGCAGCGCGCGTTCGTGCGCGATGCTGCGTGGTACGACACGCAGCGTATCGAGCTGCGGCTCGGCACGCGCGTCGATGCGATCGAGCGCGACGCGCAGCGCGTGCGGCTCGATGACGGCACGACGCTGCCGTACGCGCGGCTCGTGCTCGCGACGGGCTCGCGGGTACGCACGTTCGGCGGCGCGATCGACGCAGGCGTCGCGCCGCATTACGTCCGCACCGTTGACGATGCGCGTGCGTTGCGCGCGCAACTTGCGCCGGGCCGCCGCGTGGCGGTGCTCGGCGGCGGGTTCATCGGCCTTGAGGTCGCGGCCGCGGCGCGCCAGCTCGGTTGCAACGTGACGGTGATCGATCCGGCTCCCCGATTGCTGCAGCGTGCGTTGCCGGAAGTCGTCGGTGCGTATGCGCGTCAGTTGCACGATGCGCGCGGCGTCGTGTTCCAGATGGCGACGCTGCCGCGTGCGATTCGTCGTGCGCCGTCCGGCGGTGCGATCGTCGAGACCGATCGCGGCGACGTGCAGGCCGATATCGTCGTGGTCGGCATCGGTGTCGTACCCAATGTCGAACTTGCACAGGCGGCCGGGCTCGATGTCGACAACGGGATACGCGTCGACGCGGGCTGCCGCACCGCCGATCCCGCGATCTTCGCGACGGGCGAGGTGACGATGCACTTCAATCCGCTGCTCGGGCGCCACGTGCGGATCGAATCGTGGCAGGTCGCCGAAAACCAGCCGGCCGTCGCGGCCGCGAACCTGCTCGGTGCCGACGAGACCTATGCCGAGCTGCCGTGGTTATGGTCCGATCAGTACGACTGCAATCTGCAGATGCTCGGGCTGTTCGGCAGCGAACGCACGACCGTCGTGCGCGGCGATCCGGCGAGCGGGCCGTTCACGGTGTTCGGGCTGGGCGACGACGGCAGGATCGTCGCGGTGGCCGCGGCGAACCTGGGGCGCGACATCGGCGCATCGCGCCGGCTGATCGCGGCGGGGGCGGTGCCCGATCCGGTGAAACTCGCCGATCCGGCGGTGAACCTGAAGACGTTCCTGTAACGGCTGGGCGCGCGGGCCGGCTCGGCCCGCGCGTTTGTCGGTTGACGCGAAATCGGGGATATTAGCGGCATCGCCGATCCGCCCGTCCTCCATGCCGCCAGACAAAGCCCTCGAACTGAAACGAAGCAAGCGCCGCGCGCTGTGGCTGCTGCTGGCCGCGGTCGCGGTGTTCATCACGACGATCCTGCTGCCGCGCGGCCCGTGGGTGGACGGCGTCAAGGCCGTGGCCGAGGCTGCGATGGTCGGCGCGCTCGCCGACTGGTTTGCGGTCGTCGCGCTGTTCCGCCGCGTGCCGATCCCGTTCGTGTCGCGCCACACCGAGATCATCCCGAAGAACAAGGACAAGATCGCCGACAACCTCGCGGTGTTCGTGCGCGAGAAGTTCCTCGGCCCCGATGCGCTTGCCGCGCAGATCCGCCAGCACGATCCCGCGCAGAAACTCGGCGCGTGGCTCGGCGAGCCCGCGAACACCGACGCGCTCGGCGGTTATGTGACGAAACTGATGAGCTTCGCACTCGACATGACCGACGACGCGCGGATCCAGTCGTTCGTCCACGACGCGTTTCGCGCGGTGATCGACCGGGTCGACCTGTCGCAATCGGCCGGCGTGATCCTCGATACGCTGACGAAGGACGGCCGCCACCAGGCGCTGCTCGACGATGCGATCGAACAGGTGGTCGACGTGCTCGACAAGGAGGAGAACCGCGAGGTGATCGCGGGCTTCATCGTCGAATGGCTGAAGACGCAGTACCCGAAGGTCGAGAAGATCATGCCGACGCAGTGGTTCGGCGAAAACGGCGCGCGGATGCTCGCGAGCGCGGTGAGCCGCGTGCTCGAAGGCGTGGCGGCGGACCCCGAGCACGAGTTGCGGCAGCGCTTCGACCGGACGGTCGCGCGGCTGACCGAGCGGCTGAAGCACGATCCCGCGTTCATCGAAAAGGGCGAGGAGATCAAGCGCTATATCCGCGACGGCGATGCGTTCAACGAGTATGCGCGCGACTTGTGGGACCAGTTGCGCGCATGGCTGAAGGCCGATCTCGCACGCCCCGATTCGACGCTGCACCGGCAGGCCGCGACGCTCGGCGGCTGGCTCGGCGCACGGCTCGCCGCGAGCCCGGCACTGCGCGCGTCGCTGAACGAGCATATCGAGAAGGCCGTGCACGAGATGGCGCCGGATTTCGCCGATTTCCTGATGCGTCACATTCGCGACACGGTGCGCAACTGGGATGCGCGCGAGATGTCTCGGCAGATCGAGCTGAACATCGGCAAGGATCTGCAGTACATTCGCATCAACGGCACGCTGGTCGGCGGGCTGATCGGGCTCGGGTTGTATCTGGTGTCGCTGGTGCCGCGCTGGGCGGCCGGGTGGCTGCACTGACGCGGCGACGGGCATCGCGGAAAGGGCGCGATGGCGCGCGCCCGCGCATCACGCGTGCGCTTTCGAGCCGTGCAGTTGCAGGCCGAGTGCCTTGATGACCTTCAGGATCGTGCCGAAGCTCGGATTGCCGTCGTGCGACAGCGCCTTGTACAGCCCTTCGCGCGACAGGCCCGCATCGCGCGCGACCTGCGACATGCCGCGGGCGCGTGCGATCACGCCGAGCGCGTGCGCGATGAAGGCCGGATCGTCGCCGGCCTCTTGCAGGCAGGCTTCGAAGTAGTCGGCCATGTCGTCTTCGGTTTGCAGATGGTCGGCCGAATCCCACGGCCGGGTGCTGATCTTGTCCATCGATCACTCCATGTCGAGATGCGCGAGCATCGCGTGCGCGGCGCGTATGTCGGCCTGTTGCGTCGATTTATCGCCGCCGCAGAGCAGGATGACCCAGATCGTTCCGCGCCGGACGTAGTAGACGCGATAGCCGGGGCCATGGTCGATACGCATTTCGACGACCGGCGAGCCGACGGATTTCCAGTCGCCCGGATTGCCCATCGACAGGCGGTCGATGCGTGCCTGGATGCGGCGCTTCGCGACGCGATCCTGCAGGCCGGCAAACCATGCGTCGAAGACGTCGGTGGTCCGGATGCTGAACGTAGGCGCACTGTAGGGCATTGATTGCAGTATGTCAACCATGGTTCACAGGTGTATCGGGCTATTCCGTAGTCGCTACATTAGGGCCGCCCGCTCCGTTTGCGCGCCGAATGGCCATTCGGCCGAAGTCGAAATCTTCCGAATCCGTCTACAATCAAAAACGTCTTTTCCGCCCGTGCGCGCCCGCCGCGCGCGGGCGGGTCCGTTCGTCCTCCGGTATCCGGAGGCGCCGCCGCGCATCGCTCGTTGCGCGGCGGGCAGTGCCGTGGCTTGTGTCCGGTAGGTAAAGCGTCCGCGTGCCGTAGGCCGGCGCGCGTCATGTACGCCGCGTGTCCGTAGGCCGGGCAGGCGGCATCAACCGAGAGTCCCCATGAAAGCATCGGATCTGTTCGTGAAGGCGCTGGAAGCCGAAGGCGTCGAGTACGTATTCGGCATTCCCGGCGAGGAAAACCTCGATCTGCTCGAATCGCTGCGGCGGTCGAAAATCAAGCTCGTGCTGACCCGGCACGAACAGGCGGCCGGGTTCATGGCCGCCACCTACGGCCGCCTGACGGGCCGCACCGGCGTGTGTCTCGCGACGCTCGGGCCCGGCGCCACGAACTTCGTGACGGCCGCCGCGTATGCGCAGCTCGGCGGGATGCCGATGCTGATGATCACCGGGCAGAAGCCGATCAAATCCAGCAAGCAGGGCCACTTCCAGATCGTCGACGTGGTCGACATGATGCAGCCGCTCACGAAGCTCACGCGGCAGATCGTGTCGATCGGCCACATCCCGTCGGCCGTGCGCGAGGCGTTCCGGCGCGCGGAGGAAGAGCGGCCCGGCGCGACCCACCTCGAATTGCCGGAGGACATCGCGCACGAAGAAGGGGACGGCAAGCCGATTCCCGCGAGCTACAGCCGGCGGCCCGTGGCCGAGGAGAAAGCGGTCGCGCACGCGGTCGACGCGATCCAGTCCGCGCGCCATCCGCTGCTGATGATCGGCGCGGGCGGCAACCGCAAGACCAGCTGCAAGATGCTGCTCGAATTCGTCGACAAGACGGGCATCCCGTTCTTCACGACGCAGATGGGCAAGGGCGTGATCGACGAGACGCATCCGCTGTGGCTCGGCAACGCGACGCTGTCCGACGGCGACTTCGTGCACCGCGCGATCGAGCATGCGGACTGCATCATCAACGTCGGCCACGACGTGATCGAGAAGCCGCCGTTCTTCATGCACGCGGACGACAAGACGGTCATCCACGTGAACTTCCTCGGCGCGCAGGTCGACCCGGTCTATTTTCCGCAGATCGAGGTGGTGGGCGACATCGCGAACGCGGTATGGCAGATGAAGGAGGCGCTCACGCCGCAGCCGCACTGGGATTTCGTGCGCTTCGCGATGATCAAGGAGCATTTCGACGCGCACCTGCAGAAGGGCCAGCACGACCCGCGCTTCCCGATGTACCCGGTGCGCATCGTCAACGACCTGTACAACGCGCTGCCGGCCGACGGGATCGTCTGCCTCGACAACGGCATGTACAAGATCTGGTTCGCGCGCTACTGGCGCGCGCACGAGCCGAACTCGTTGTTGCTCGACAACGCGCTTGCGTCGATGGGCGCGGGCCTGCCGTCGGCGATCGCGACGAAGATCGTGCATCCGCAGCGCAAGGTGATCGCCGTGTGCGGCGACGGCGGCTTCATGATGAATTCGCAGGAGCTCGAAACGGCCGTGCGGCTGAAGCTCGACATCGTCGTGATGATCCTGCGCGACGACGCATTCGGGATGATCCGCTGGAAGCAGGAGAACATGAATTTCCCCGATTTCGCGATGACACTGCAGAACCCCGATTTCGTATCGTATGCGCAAAGCTACGGCGCGCACGGGCATCGCGTCGAATCGGCCGACGATCTCGAACCGCTGCTGCGCGAGTGCTTTTCGTCGCCGGGCGTGCACGTGATCGACGTGCCGATCGACTACTCGGACAACGAGCGCGTGCTGAACCGCGAGATCAAGCGGCTGTCGGCGCAACTCTGAATTCCCCGTTCACAGGAAGGAGTCGTTCCATGTTGAAGGAAACCTATCCGTACTACCTCGCCAACGAGGCTGTCTACGCGAACACCGATCTGGAAGTGACGGACAAGTTCAGCGGCGAGGTCGCGACGCGCGTCGCGCTGGCCGACGCGAAGGCGATCGATGCGGCGATCGGCGCGGCGGTCGATGCCGCGAAGCCGATGCGCGAGCTGCCGGCCTTCAAGCGGCAGGCCGTGCTTGACCATTGCGTCGCGCGCTTTCGCGAGCGCTTCGACGAGCTGGCCGAAGCGCTGTGCATCGAGGCCGGCAAGCCGATCAACGATTCGAAGGGCGAGGTGACGCGGCTGATCGACACGTTCCGCGTCGCGTCCGAGGAATCGGTGCGTATCGACGGCGAGATCATCAACCTCGAGATCTCCGCGCGTGCGCAGGGCTATACGGGCTACACGAAGCGCGTGCCGGTCGGCCCGTGCTCGTTCATCTCGCCGTTTAACTTCCCGCTGAACCTCGCCGCGCACAAGGTCGCGCCCGCGCTCGCGGCCGGTTGTCCGTTCGTGCTGAAGCCCGCGAGCCGCACGCCGATCGGCGCGCTGATCATCGGCGAGGTGCTCGCGGAGACCGACTTGCCGAAGGGCGCGTTCTCGGTGCTGCCCGCGCATCGCGACGGCGCCGATCTGTTCACGACCGACGAGCGCTTCAAGCTGCTGTCGTTCACGGGCTCGCCGGCCGTCGGCTGGGCGCTGAAGGAGAAAGCCGGCAAGAAGAAAGTCGTGCTGGAACTCGGCGGCAACGCGGCCGCGATCGTCGATGCGGACCAGCGCGACCGGCTCGACTACGTGGTCGAGCGTCTCGCGTTCGGCGCGTACTACCAGTCGGGCCAGAGCTGCATCGGCGTGCAGCGGATCCTCGTGCATGCCGATCTTTACGATGCGCTGCGCGAGAAGCTGATCGCGAAGACGCGTTCGCTGAAGATGGGCGATCCGAAGGATCCGTCGACGTTCGTCGGCCCGATGATTTCCGAATCCGAATCGCGCCGGCTGTCGGGCTGGATGGACGCGGCCGTCGCGGCGGGCGCGAAGATCGTCGCGGGCGGCAAGGTCGACGGCGCGATGTTCGAGGCGACGCTGCTGGAAAACGTCGGGCACGAGCAGGACCTGTACCGCAAGGAGGCGTTCGGCCCCGTCGCGATCCTCGAGAAATTCGACCGGTTCGACGACGCGCTCGCGCGCGTGAACGACAGCGATTTCGGGCTGCAGGCCGGCGTGTTCACCGATTCGCTCACGCATGCGCAGCGCGCGTGGGACGAGCTGGAGGTCGGCGGTGTCGTGATCAACGACGTGCCGTCGTTCCGCGTCGACAACATGCCGTACGGCGGCGTGAAGGATTCGGGCCTTGGCCGCGAAGGGATCCGCTACGCGATCGAAGACATGACCGAGCCGCGGCTGATGGTCGTGCGGCGCCGGTAACGCGGGGCGGGCAGCGCGGTGCCGCGACGGCACGCGGGCGGGCGATCGTGCCGGCCCGCGTGCCGTTTTTCATCGCGGCACGCGTACCGGGCCGCGTCGGGCCCGTGCCGCGTGGCGGGCCTCCCGAACACGCTCGACTGCGGGCATCGCATCGTGATGTAATCGCGCCAAACTGCCGACCGGGGTACGACGCCGGAAAGCGCGAATTCATTCTTCACGAGGTCGATTCATGTCTCCCGTCTCGGCATTCAAGCTGGTTCTGTTGTCATTCCTGGCGATCGTCGCGCTCGAATGCATCGCCAAGCGGCTGCGGCTGCCGCCCGCGGCCGCGCTGCTGATCGGCGGCATCGGCATCGCGTTCATCCCCGGCCTGCCGCCGATCAACCTCGATCCCGAACTGGTGCTGCTGGTGTTCCTGCCGCCGCTGCTGATGGACGGCGCGTACTTCTCCGTGTGGGAGGAGTTCAAGCGCAACGTCGGCGGCATCCTGCTGCTCGCGATCGGCGCGGTCGTGTTCACGACGTTCGCGGTCGGCTTTGCCGTGCACTGGGTCGCGCCGGCGCTGCCGTGGGCTGCCTGCTTCGCGCTCGGCGCGATCGTGTCGCCGCCCGACGCGGTCGCCGCGAAGGCCGTGCTCGAACGTGTCGCGCTGCCGCGCCGGCTGATGGTGCTGCTCGAAGGCGAGAGCCTGCTGAACGACGCGGCCGGCCTCGTGCTGTTCCGCTTTGCGGTCGCTGCCGCGCTGACCGGCGCGTTCAGCCTCGAGCACGCGGTCGTGCGCTTCGCGGAGCTCGGGCTCGGCGGCGTGGTGGTCGGCTTCGTGGTCGGCAGGCTCGTCGTGTGGTTCCTGAAGCTGCTCGACGACGACTATCTCGCGATCACCGTCGCGGTGATCGCCGGCTGGATCGCGTACATCGCGGGCGAAATGGTCGAGGTATCGGGCGTGATCGCGACCGTCACGGCCGGCATGATCATCGGCTGGCATCAGCACGAGGTGTTCTCGGCGGCGGTGCGCACGCGCGGCACCGCGTTCTGGCAGGTCATCGTGTTCCTGCTCGAGGCGATGGTGTTCGTGCTGATCGGGCTGTCGCTGCGCGGCGCGATGCACCGGCTCGGCGGCTTCGAGCAGGTGCTCGCCACGATGGTGCCGCCCGTGCTCGCGGTACTGGCGGTGGTGATCGTGTCGCGCTTCGTGTGGATCTACGCGGTCGAGGCGCTGAAGTGGCCGGTGCGCGGCATCGCGCGGCGCGGCGACGCGCCCGACTGGAAGGCCGCGACGATCATGAGCTGGGCCGGGATGCGCGGTGTCGTCACGCTGGCGATCGCGCTGTCGCTGCCCGAGGCGATGCCCGGCCGCGACGTGATCCTGGTCGCGTCGTTCGCGGTGATCCTCGTCACGGTGCTGCTGCAGGGTACGACGATCGGGCCGCTGATCCGGCTGCTGCGCCTGCCGCAACGCGAAGAGCGCGCCGCGCATCACCTGACCGAGCCGCAGACGTGGGCGTACGTCGAGGCCGCGCAACTCGCGGCGATCCAGCCGCTCGTACGCGACGAGAACGGCGCGGTGATCCATCCGCGCCTGCTCGAGCAATACACGTATCGCGCGGAACTGACCGAGCGGACGAAGAACGAACCCGCGTATCCGGCGGAAGTGCGCACCGCGCACTACGACGTGGTGCTGGCCGCGATCAAGGCCGGGCGCGCGGAACTGTTGCGCCTGCATCGTTCGGGCCGCATCCACGACGAGATGCTGCACATGCTCGAACGCGATCTCGACCTGCAGGAAGTGTCCGCGCAGCACGCGCGCGGGTAGGCGGGCCGCACCGCCGTCACGCGGGCCGGCTCCCTGCCGGCCCGATGCGCGTACGGGACGATCCCCGCCCGGCGCGCCGCTTTTTTTCTCCCTTCCTCAAGCCGATTCGATGCATTTGCATCAGGCCCCAATACGTGCCGCGATCGAGCCTTGCAGCGCATGCAAACCTCGCTTCTCCGGGCTCGCAAACGTTATCGTCTTTCGAATCCGGAAATGATCAGATTTATCTGATTGCGGCTCTTTCCGCATATTTGGCAAAACTAAACCGGAAGGAGATAGATGCTGTGTTCTAATTTCATTTAGAATCAGCCGGTTATGTTTATTGAGAGAAAGAATGCGGAGGTAATGCGGTCGTCGACGGGGAAAAATCGATGCCCGAAGCCCCGCAAGGCAGTGCCGACAGGCCAAATCGGCAGAATCAGGCGGGTTTATCAACCGCCAATATAAGATAGTGTCCAAGTCGGATAAACAACTCCTATGAATGAATCGATTGGAGATTCGGCGTTTGAAACTGTATTTATGAAAGAATCGAGCAGTGATAATGCCCCGGATTGTCTTGAATCGGGGCTTTCGGTCCTTCTGGTCGACGATCAACCGTTCGTCGGCGAGGTGATCCGCCGCGCGCTGCGCAGCGAACACGACATCGACCTGCACGTGTGCACTGACGCGCACCGGGCGCTGTCGGTCGCGCGAGACGTGAAGCCGACCGTCATCCTGCAGGATCTCGTGATGCCGGAGATCGACGGCCTCGATCTCGTTCGCGCGTGGCGCGCGGACGCCGGCACCGCACGGGTGCCGATCATCGTGCTGTCCGCGAAGGAGGAGCCGATCGTCAAGCGCGAGGCGTTCATCGCCGGCGCGAACGACTATCTGGTGAAGCTCCCCGACGCGATGGAACTGACCGCGCGCATCCGCTATCACTCGAATTCGTATCTGATGTCGCGGCAGCGCGACGAGGCGCTCGATTTCCTGTCGCACGACATGCGTTCGCCGCAGACGTCGATCCTCGCGCTGCTCGACGTCTACCGGACCGAACACGGCGACATGCCGGCGATCATGGAGCGCATCGCCGGCCATGCGCGGCGCGCGCTCGCGCTCGCCGACGGTTTCATCCACCTGACCCGCGCACAGTCCGAGCGCCGCGCGCACGAGGTCGTGAGTCTCAACGAGATCGTGCTCGATGCCGTCGACCAGCTTTGGGAGAAGGCGGCCGGGTGCGGCAGCCGGGTCGTCGCGCACGTGCCCGATACCGAGTGCGTGACGATGGGCGACCGCATGATGCTCACGCGCGCCGTCGCGAACCTGATCGACAACGGGCTGAAGTACGGCCCGGCCGGCACGGACGTGCACTGCACGCTGAGCGGCGAGGACGGCGCCTGGCTGATCGGCGTCGAGGATACCGGCGCCGGCATCGCACCGGAGCAGCGCACGGCCGCGACCGAGTCGTTCGTGCAGCTCGAATCCGCGCATGGCGCGGCGCGCAGCGGCTTCGGCCTCGGGCTCGCGTTCGTCCGCGCGACGGCGGCGCGGCATCGCGGCCAGATTTTGATGCGCAATACGGCGCGCGGCTTCATGGTCGCGCTTCGACTGCCGGCGCAAGCGGAGCGGTGATTTCGCGGCGCGGCCCGCCGGTGCCGCGTCGTCCGCCTCCGACCACGAGGCGCTCGTGGCGCGCCGTCCGGCGCGCAGGCGGGCGTGGATTTTTTCAACGCTGATTTTAGAAAGCCCATAACGAACATGGCCACCGTGACGCCCCGCGCGACCAATGAAAGCCTGCATCCGACGATCGGCGCTGCCCGGCTGACGCTCGGCAATCGCATCCTGCTCAGCTTCGGCGTGCTGTTCGTGCTGATGCTGGTGACAGCCGGCGTGTCGTACGAGCGCCTGCGCGCGATCAACAGCGAAGCCGTCAGCATCGAGCGCGACTCGCTGCCCGGCGTCTACCTCGCGTCGTCGCTGCGCGGCTCGGTGAACGAATCGTTCATGCTGCTGCAGCAGGCAACGTTCGTCGACACCGATCCCGAAGCCGTGCAGCGCGATCTCGCGAAAATTTCCGACGCGCAGAAGGAAGTCGAGTCGCTGTCGGTCGAATACCAGAACACGACGTTCCGCGACGACGACCGTCAGCGCTTCGCGACGTTTCGCGGCTCCTACGACCGCTACCTGCCGCTGCTGAACGAAGCCGTGCAGAAACACCGCATGTCGCGCGACGAGGCCGTTGCCGCCTACGCGAAGTTGCAGCCCGTGTGGGGCGAGGTCGTGCGCAATGCGAATACGCTGGTACAGGAGAACCGCAAGTTCGCCGACCAGTCCGCGAAGCTGATCCGCGAATCCGTGCAGGATACCGAGGTCGTGCTCGCGACCGCGCTGGCGATCATGCTGCTGTCCGCGCTCGGGCTCGGCTACGTGCTGTACCGTTCGGTCACCGTGCCGATGGCGCGGCTCGTCGAGGTGCACGACGTGATGCGCACCGGCAACCTGACGCGCCGCCTCGACCTGCGCCGCCGCGACGAATTCGGCACGCTCGAGACGGGCTTCAACCGGATGGCCGACGAGCTGACCGAGCTCGTCTCGCGCGCGCAGCAGTCGTCGCTGCAGGTGACGACGTCGGTTGCCGAGATCGCGGCGACGTCGCGCGAGCAGCAGGCGACCGCGAACGAAACCGCGGCGACGACGACCGAGATCGGCGCGACCTCGCGCGAAATCTTCGCGACGTCGCGCGACCTGCTGCGCACGATGAACGAGGTGGCCGGCGTGGCCGAGCAGTCGGCGACGCTTGCGGGCGTGAGCCAGAGCGGGCTCACGCGGATGGGCGAGACGATGCGCAGCGTGATGGACGCGGCCGGTTCGGTGAACGCGAAACTCGCGATCCTCAACGAGAAGGCGCTGAACATCAACCAGGTGGTCGCGACGATCACCAAGGTGGCCGACCAGACCAACCTGCTGTCGCTGAACGCGGCGATCGAGGCCGAGAAGGCCGGCGAATACGGCCGCGGCTTCGCGGTCGTCGCGACCGAGATCCGCCGCCTCGCCGACCAGACGGCCGTCGCGACCTACGACATCGAGCAGACGGTGAAGGAAATCCAGTCGGCCGTGTCGGCGGGCGTGATGGGGATGGACAAGTTCTCCGAGGAAGTGCGTCGCGGGATGCTCGACGTGCAGCAGGTCGGCGGGCAGCTGTCGCAGATCATTGCCGAGGTGCAGACGCTCGCGCCGCGCTTCCAGATGGTCAACGAAGGGATGCAGACGCAGGCGAACGGCGCCGAGCAGATCACGCAGGCGCTGTCGCAGCTGTCGGAAGCCGCGCAGCAGACCGCCGAGTCGCTGCGCCAGTCGTCGCAGGCGATCGACGACCTGACGCTCGTCGCGAACCAGTTGCGCACCAGCGTGTCGCGCTTCAAGGTCGACGCGTGACGCGCGCCGACCTGCAGAGCGGCGCACACGCGCTGTTCCTGATGTTCGAGCTCGACGGCGAGCGCTATGCGCTCGACGCGGCCGGCATCGAAGAGGTGCTGCCGCTCGCGATCACGAATGCCGTGCCCGGCGCACCGGAATGGATCGCCGGGCTGCTGATGCGCGGCGGCCAGCCGGTGCCGGTGATCGACGTGCCGATGCTCGCGCTCGGGCGGCGTGCGCATGCGCTGCGCTCGACGCGGCTCGTGATGGTGCGCTATCGCGCGGGCCACGCGGACGGCGAGCGCGTGATCGGCCTGATCGTCGAGCGCGCGACGCAGACGATGCGGATCGATCGCGCGGCGTTCCGCGCGAGCGGCATCTCGACCGCGCGTACGCGCTGGCTCGGGCTCGTCGCGAACACGCCCGACGGCGTCGTGCAGCAGGTGTCGGTATCCGACCTGATCGACGACGTAGCACGCCTGTATCTGTTCGACGGCCTGCCGGGCCACGGGAAGGAGTCCGCATGAAAGAGTCCGAATCGCGATTTCGCGGCTGGCTGCTGCGCGAGACCGGCATCGACCCCGATTCGCTCGGCAACGATTTTCTGATCCGTGCGCTGACGGAGCGCGTGCACGCGTTGCAGGCGGACGGCGAGCGCCTGCCGTCGGCGGCGCGGCCGCCCGTGACGCAGGACGCGCTCGATGCGTACTGGCAGCAGCTCAACGCGTCGGCCGGCGAGCGGCGTGCGCTGATCGAGCTGTTCGTCGTGCCCGAGACGTGGTTCTTCCGCGACCGCGAGGCCTTCGCGACGCTTGCGCGGCTCGCGGCCGAACGGCGCGCCGCGACGCCCGGGCGCGTGATCCGCGTGCTGAGCGCGCCGTGCTCGACGGGCGAGGAGCCGTATTCGGCGGCGATGGCGCTGCTCGACGCGGGGCTCGGACCGGCCAGCTTCACGATCGACGCGATCGACCTCAGCGCGCGCGCGATCGAGCAGGCGCGGCTCGGCTGTTACGGGCGCAACGCGTTTCGCGGCACCGCGACGGAATTTCGCGCGCGCTACTTCACGCCGGCCGCCGACGGCTGGCTGCTCGACGAGCGCGTGCGCGCGTGCGTGCAGTTCCGTCACGCGAACCTCGTCGAACCGATCGCCGATACGGGCATTCGCTACGATTTCGTGTTCTGCCGCAACGTGCTGATCTACTTCGACCGCGACGCGCAGGATCGCGTGATCCGTTCGCTCGACGCGTGTCTCGCCGACGACGGCATGCTGTTCGTCGGGCCGGCCGAAACGGGCGTCGCGATGCGGCACGGGATGCGCTCGGCGCGCGTGCCGCTGGCGTTCGCATTTCATCGCGAGCCTGCCGGTGCGGCGCCGCTGTCCGCGGTGGCGGTAGTCCGGCGCACGGAGCGCTTTACCGTTGCGCCGCTCGTGGCGACGCGCCCGGTGCTGGCCGTCGCGCCGCCGGCCTGGCTCGGCGGCAGGCTGCAGCCGTTCGCGGCGCCGGCGCCCGCCGTGCGCACGGTCGCGCTCGATGCACGGGCCGACCGGCGGGTGGCGACGGCCGAAGCGGCCGCGCCGGTCGCCGACGGCGTCGCGCCGACGCTCGAGGAGGCGCAGGCGCTCGCGAACGCCGGCGCGTTCGACGAGGCCGAACGCGTGCTCGCGCGGTTCTCGGCGCGCGTCGGGCCGCATGCCGACGCGTTCTACCTGAACGGGCTGATCGCGGATGCGCGCGGGCGCGCGGCGGAAGCCGGCGACTTCTACCGGAAGGCGCTGTACCTGCGGCCCACGCACCACGAGGCGCTGACCCATCTCGCGACGCTGCTCGACGTCGGCGGCGATCGCGCGGGCGCGCAATGGCTGCTCGAGCGCGCACGGCGCTCGGCCGGCTGACACGAATACGGGATCGGGACCGACACCGCGATGACCAGAGGAATCCATGAACCGCGCCGCCGCTGCCACTGACGACACGACGATCGACGTCGACGATTGCTGGAACCGGATCGGCACGCACGGCGACCGCTCGTGCGAGCGGCTGGCCGACTGCCAGCGCTGCCTGAACTGCCCGGTCTACGCATATCACGCGGCGAAGCTGCTCGAGCGTCCGCTCGGCGACGCCGAGATGGCCGACGCGACACGCCGGATGAGCGCGTTCCGCGCGACGAGCGTGCGCGACGACGACGGCGATACGCGCCACGCGGCGCTGGCGTTTCGCGTGGCCGACGAATGGCTCGCGCTGCCGATCGGCGTGCTGCGCGAGATCGCCGGCACGCGCCCGATCCATTCGCTGCCGCATCGCCGCAATTCGGCCGTGCGCGGCGTGGTCAACATCCGAGGCACGCTGCGCATCGCGATCTCGATCGGCGCGCTGCTCGGCCTCGACGCAGGCAAGGGCGGCAACGGCAGTGGCGACGGCCGTTTCACGCGGCTGCTGGTGGCCGCGCACCAGGGCGAACCGGTCGTGTTTCCGGTCGACGAAGTCGAAGGCGTGCTGCGCTTCGGCGCATCCGACTGGGTGCCCGTGCCGGCAACGGTCGGGCGCGCGAGCGCCGGCCTGTCGCGCGGCGTGCTGTCGTGGCGCGGCAAGTCGGTGGGCCTGCTCGACGACGATCGCCTGTTCGACGCCGTGACACGGAGCATGCGATGAGCGGCGACGACGACCTGAGCCACCTGTCGCTCCTCGAGCTGTATCGCGAGGAGACGCGTACGCAGACCCAGGCGCTGTCCGAGCGGCTGCTCGCGCTCGAATCGGGCGAACCCGATTCCGTCGCGCTCGAGGCGTGCATGCGTGCCGCGCATTCGCTGAAGGGCGCCGCGCGCATCGTCGGCGTGCCGCTCGGCGTCGACATCGCGGGGCGGATGGAAGAATGCTTCGTCGCCGCGCAGGCCGGCACGATCGCGCTGACGGCCACGCACGTCGACGTGCTGCTCGCCGGCGTCGACCTGCTGGTGCGCGTCGGCGATCCGCAGGGGCCGCCCGTGTCGCCGACCGAGATCGACGTGTTCGCGGCGGCGCTGACGGGCGCCGATGCCGCGCAGACGATACAGGCGGCCGTCGTGCCGCCGTCGGCCGTGCCGTATCGCGAGCACGACGGCGCCGCGAACGAGTCCGTCGGGGCCGGCGCCACGGTGCCGCCGCTCGCGGTGTCGGGCACGGTGCCCGATCCGGTCCAGGCCGGCCGCGTGGCCGGCGCCGGCGCGATGCGCCGCGTGCGCGCCGATACGCTGAACCGGCTGCTGAGCCTGTCCGGCGAATCGCTGGTCGAATCGCGCTGGCTCAAGCCGTTCGCCGAATCGATGCTGCGCGTGAAGCGTGCGCAGCGCGACGCCGCCCGTTCGCTTGATTTGATGTACGAACAGTTCGCCGACGATCTCGACGCGGGCATGCTCGCGTCGATGAACGAAGTGCGGCACATGCTCAATGACCTGCAGCGTTCGCTCGCCGAGCGCATGGACGAATTCGACCGATTCGAGCGGCGCAGCACGCATATCGCCGAGCAGCTCTACGACGAGGCGCTGCAATGCCGGATGCGGCCGTTCGGCGATGCGACGCGCGCGTATCCGCGCATCGTCCGCGATCTCGCGCGCTCGCTCGGCAAGCAGGTGCGCTTCTCGATCGTCGGCGAGGGCACGCAGGTCGACCGCGACATCCTCGACCTGCTCGACGCGCCGCTCGGCCACCTGCTGCGCAACGCGATCGACCATGGCGTCGAGTCGCCCGACGCGCGGCTCGCGCGCGGCAAGCCGGCCGAGGCGAGCGTGACGCTGGAGGCGCGCCACAGCGCCGGCTCGCTGCTCGTCAGCGTGATCGACGACGGGCCGGGCGTCGACATGGACGCGCTGCGCGCGGCCGTCGTGCGCCAGCGCCTGACCGACGACGAGACGGCCGCGCGGCTGTCCGATCCCGAATTGCTCGAATTCCTGCTGCTGCCGGGCTTCTCGATGCGCGATGCGGTGACCGACGTATCGGGTCGCGGCGTCGGCCTCGACGCGGTGCAGGAGATGGTGCGCGGCGTGCGCGGCGCGGTGCGGATCTTCAACGAGCCGGGCGCGGGCATGCGCTTCGTGCTGCAGTTGCCGCTCACGCTGTCGGTGATCCGCAGCCTGCTCGTCGAAGTCGGTGGCGAACCGTATGCATTCCCGCTTGCGCACGTGCGCCGCACGCTCGAACTCGCGCACGACGACATCGACGTGCTCGAAGGGCAGCCGCATTTCCCGTTCGACGGCCGGCGCGCGGGCCTCGTCGCCGCGCACCAGTTGCTCGATGCGGGCGAACCCGACGGGGCGCGCGGGAGCACGGCGGTCGTGGTCGTCGGTGGCGAGCCCGAGCTGTACGGCGTCGCCGTCGACCGTTTCCTCGGCGAACGGATGCTCGTCGTGCAGCCGCTCGACAGCCGCCTGCACAAGATCCAGAACATCGCGGCCGGCGCGCTGCTCGAGAACGGCGACCCCGTGCTGATCGTCGACGTCGAGGACCTGATCCGCTCGGTCGACAAGCTCGTGCGCGGCGGGCAGCTCGCGCGGCTCAAGCGCGGCCCGCAGTTCGCGCTCGTCGACCGGCGCCGCCGCGTGCTCGTCGTCGACGATTCGCTGACGGTGCGCGAGCTCGAACGCAAGCTGCTGGAAAAGCGCGGCTACGACGTGACCGTTGCGGTCGACGGGATGGACGGCTGGAACGCGGTGCGCAGCGATGCATTCGATCTCGTCGTCACGGATGTCGACATGCCGCGCATGGACGGCATCGAGCTCGTCACGCTGATCAAGGGCGATCCGATGCTCAAGCGCGTGCCGGTGATGATCGTGTCGTACAAGGATCGCGACGAGGATCGCCGCCGCGGGCTCGATGCCGGCGCCGACTACTACCTCGCGAAGAGCAGCTTCCACGACGAGGCGCTGCTCGATGCCGTGCACGACCTGATCGGGGGCGCGCGCGGATGAACATCGGCATCGTCAACGACCTTCCGCTGGCCGTGGAGGCGCTGCGCCGCGTGCTCGCGCTGCGGCCGGACCACCGCGTGCTGTGGGTGGCGACCGACGGCGACGAGGCCGTGGATTTCTGCATCGCCCATCCGCCCGATCTCGTGCTGATGGATCTCGTGATGCCGAAGGTCGACGGCGTGGCGGCGACGCGGCAGATCATGGCGCGCGCGCCGTGCGCGATCCTGATCGTGACGGTCAGCGTCAGCGCGAACACGTCGTCGGTCTACGAGGCGATGGGCGCGGGCGCGCTCGACGCGGTCGACACGCCGACGCTTGCGCTGGGGCTGTCGACCGACGCATCGCCGCAGGCGCTGCTCGGGAAGATCGACCAGATCGGCCGGCTGCTCGAAAGCCGCACCGCGGCGCTCGTGCCGCCGGGGCCGACGCCCGCGCGCGGCCAGCCGGCGCTCGTCGCGATCGGCGCGTCGGCGGGCGGGCCGACCGCGCTCACCGCGCTGCTGCGCGCGCTGCCGGCCGATTTCCCGGCTGCGATCGTGATCGTCCAGCACGTCGACCAGGCGTTCGCGCTCGGGATGGCCGAATGGCTCGACGGCTATACGCGGCTGCCCGTGCGCGTCGCGCGGCAGGGCAGCGTGCCGCAGGCGGGCGAGGTGCTGCTCGCGGCGACCGACGATCACCTGACCCTGTCGCCGCGCGGGGTGCTCGGCTATACGCGGCATCCGGTGGAGACGCCGTACCGGCCGTCGATCGACGTGTTCTTCAACAGCGTTGCCGACGGCTGGCAGGGAGAGGCGCTCGGCGTGCTGCTGACGGGCATGGGGCGCGATGGTGCGCTCGGCCTGAAGGCGATGCGCGCGAAAGGCTGCTACACGATCGCGCAGGACGAGGCGACCAGCGCCGTCTACGGGATGCCGAAGGCGGCCGCTGCGATCGGTGCGGCATCGGCGATCCTGCCGCTCGAGCGGATCGCGCCGCAACTGATCTCGCGCATCGCGCGCGCGCCGCGCGACTGACGGCGCGCCGGGGGGCGCGACACCGTTTTGGCCCGGTGCGCTGGCGCTGCATTGCGTGCGATGCGCGGCGTTGCGTACTCGCGTACAATTGCGGCCTGCGGAGATGGCATGCCTCCCTGCGGTCGTTGCGGCGCGTTGCGCGCGGCGCGGCCCTCAACCGCCGGTTTGCCCGGCTGATGATGCCTGCGTGTTCCTGGGTTGTCAGGAGGTCGCAGGCCGTCCATGCGGTATTCTGCCGCCCAGGTTTTGATGTTCTGTCGAATCTGGAAATCATGTTTTTCTCGACTTCTGCCGACCTGCTCGCGACCGTGCGCTACGTGTGCCGCTGGCTTGCGCTTTCGGCCCTGCTCGGCGCGCTGGCCGGCACGGCTTCCGCGCTGTTCCTGATCGCGCTCGACTGGGCGACCGGTACGCGCATGACACATCCGTGGCTGCTGTGGGGGCTGCCGGCCGCCGGTTTCGCGACGGGGTGGATCTATCATCGTTTCGGCCAGTCCGTCGCGCGCGGCAACAACCTGCTGATCGACGAGATTCACGACCCGAAGGCGCTCGTGCCGAAGCGGATGGCGCCGCTGGTGCTCGTCGCGACCGTCGTTACTCACCTGTTCGGCGGCTCGGCCGGCCGCGAGGGCACGGCCGTGCAGATGGGCGGCGCGCTCGCCGATCGCGTCACGCACATGTTCCGCCTCGACCGCGAGCATCGCCGCGTGCTGCTGATGGGCGGCATCGCGGCCGGTTTCGCGTCGGTGTTCGGCACGCCGCTCGCGGGCGCCGTGTTCGGGCTCGAGGTGCTCGCGATCGGGCGCGTGCGGTACGACGCGCTGCTGACCTGCGTCGCGTCGGCGATCGTCGCGGACGTCGTGTGCCGTGCGTGGGGCGTGCATCACACGGCCTATGCGATTCCGTTCGTGCCGGCCGTGTCGGCGACGGGGCTGGCCGTGACGGTCGTCGCGGGCATCGCGTTCGGCGTCGTCGGGCGGCTGTTCGCGTTTGCGACGCATGCGCTGACCGCGTGGTTCCGGCGCGTTGTCCGCTATGCGCCGCTGCAGCCGGTGCTCGGCGGCTTGCTGGTCGCGGCGGCGGCCACCGTGCTGAACGTGCCGCAGTATCTCGGCCTCGGCATTCCGACGATCGAGGCCGCGTTTCACGGGCCGCTGCCGCTCTACGATTTCGCGGGCAAGTTCGCGTTCACCGTCGTCACGCTGGCGTCGGGGTTCAAGGGCGGCGAGGTGACGCCGCTGTTCTACATCGGCGCGACGCTCGGCAACGCGCTCGGCCAGGTGCTGGCGCTGCCGGTGCCCGTGCTCGCGGGGCTCGGCTTCGTCGCGGTGTTCGCGGGTGCGGCCAACACGCCGATCGCGTCGACGATCATGGCGATCGAACTGTTCGGCGCGGATATCGGCGTGTATGCGATCGTCGCGTGCGTCGTCGCGTATCTGTTTTCGGGGCACGCGGGGATTTATCGCGCGCAGCGCGTGGCGGTGGGGAAGGGGGCGCAGGCCGAGGCGGAGTGAGGCGGAACCGTGGGTCGAGGTGTTTTCCGACGGAAGCCGGTACCCGGTGACCCAGCGGATCACCTGGCACGCCGGCATCCGTTACTACTTCGGCAGCTTCGCGACATTGCGCGCCAGCAGTTCCTCGATATCGACGCCTTTTTCCGCCAGCAGCGTCGTGACGATGCCGGTCAATTCGCCGAGCGTTTCCTTGACCGATTCGCGGATCGTATCGACGACGACCTGGGTGCTGCGCTCGATCTCGATGTTGACCTTGTCGTTGACGCCCTTCGCATCGAAGGTCGTCGCGCGTCGCGTTTCCGGAATCAGCCAGATTTCAAACCAGCCTTCGTCTCGATTGACGTCCGAAACCGTGAGGCTGCAGCCGTTGATCGCGATATAGCCCTTCGCGAAAACATATCGTTTGAATTCGGCAGGCACGCCGATGCGAATCATCCGGTTGTGCTCGGACGACGCGATGTGCAGGATGGTCCCCGGGAAATCGACATGGCCGGACAGCGGATGCCCGCCGATTTCCGCGCCGTCCTTCGCGGCCCGCTCCACATTGATCCGCGCGCCTGGCGCCAGGTCGGCCAGCGTGGTGATCTTCAGGCTCGGCAGCATCACGTCGAAGTCGATCAGCTCCGGCGAATGGATGGTCGTCACCGTCAGGCACACGCCGTCGACGGACACGCTGGCGCCGATCTCGATGTCGTCGGTAAACCGCTCGGGGAATTCGATGCTGAAGGTTCTCAGCTCTCCGAGATCCTTGATGGCCTTGATGACGCCAACGCCCTGGACAATTCCTGTAAACATGATCGATCCCTCGTCGCAAATTTCCTGGTCGACATGATAAGTGATCCCGGAAAAGGCGACGCGGCGGCGCGCGGCTCAGGGGCGGCCGGCGATATTCGCGGACGCGACGCAAAAAAGGCCGTGCACGTGGCACGGCCTCGATCCGCTTCCGGTCGGGTCAACACGGCCCGGCGGTGATCATCCCGCCGCCGGGCCGTATCGCGACACGCTTGCGTCAAGCCTCCGCCGGCTCGCCCAGCGGCCCGGCATTATCGTCCGCCATGCGCCGCGGCGAATCGGCAAGCCCCTTCGCGAGCTCCAGCGCCTGCCGCTCGAACAGCCGGCGGTAGATGCCGCCGTCGATGCGGATCAGCGCGTCGTGGTTGCCTTCCTCGATCACCTTGCCGCGATCGAGCACGAGCAGCCGGTCGAGCGCGCGCACGGTCGACAGCCGGTGCGCGACGACGAGCGTCGTGCGGCCGACCATCAGCCGCTCCATCGCCTGCTGGATCAGCAGCTCGCTTTCGCTGTCGAGGCTCGACGTCGCTTCGTCGAGGATCAGGATCGGCGCATCGGCGAGGAACGCGCGCGCGATCGCGACGCGCTGGCGCTCGCCGCCCGACAGCTTGATCCCGCGTTCGCCGACGAGCGTGTCATAGCCGTCCGGCAGCGCGACGATGAAATCGTGCGCACTGGCGAGACGCGCGGCGCGTTCGATGTCCGCGCGGCTCGCGTCGGGGCGCGCATACGCGATGTTCTCCGCGAGCGTGCGGTGGAACAGCACGGGCTCCTGCTGGACGATCGCGATCTGGCTGCGCAGCGAATCCTGCCGCACGCGCGCGATATCCTGCCCGTCGATCGTAATGCGGCCGCCCGACACGTCGTACAGGCGCTGGATCAGCTTGATGAACGTCGTCTTGCCCGACCCCGAGTGGCCGACGAGGCCCACGCGCTCGCCGGGCGCGATCCGCATCGAGAAATCGTCGTACAGCGGCACCGGATGGTTGCCGTAGCGGAACGTCACGTGCTCGAAGCGGATCTCGCCCTGCCCGATCCGGATGGCAGGCGCGCCGGGGCGATCGTCGATGCCGAGCGGCTGGCGTTCGAGCGCGACGAGTTCTTCCATGTCGTTCACCGAGCGCTGCAGGTTGCGGATGTGCATGCCGACGTCGCGCAGGTAACCCTGCAGCATGAAGAACATCGTCAGCGCGAATGCGATGTCGCCGACGCTCGCCTCGTCGTTCGCCCACAGCCGCAGCGCGACGCCGATCATCGCGGCCTGCATCGCGACGAGCATCGCGCCCTGCAGCCCGCCGTTGAACGTGCCGCGCACCCACGTGCGGCGCGTGCGCTGCCGCCACTTGCCGATCACGCGCGCGAGCCGCGCTTCCTCGCGCGTTTCCGCGCCGAACGCCTTGACGACCGCGTTGCAGCTCACCGCGTCGGCGAGCGCGCCGCCCATGCGCGTATCCCACAGGTTGCCGAGCCGCGCGGCCGGCGCGACGATGCCGAGCGACACGGCGACCGTCACCGCGATGTACAGCAGCGAGCCCGCGCCGACGACGAGCCCCATCACGGGCCAGTGCGTGCCGAGCAGCACGGTTGCGCCGACCAGCATCGCGACCGACGGCAGCAGCGCGATCAGCACGGTGTCGTTCAGCAGGTCGAGCGCCCAGATGCCGCGCGTGATCTTGCGCACGGTCGAACCCGCGAAGCTGTTCGCGTGCCAGTCGGTCGAGAAGCGCTGCACGCGGTGGAACGATGCGGCGGCGATCTCGCTCATCATCTTCAGCGTGAGCGTGATGATGTTCAGGTAGACGCCTTGCCGCAGCACCGTCGCGCCGATGCCGAGCGCGGCGAGCGTGCCGAACGCGACGACGGCGGAATGCCACGCGGCGGCGCGGTCGGTCAGGCCGGTCGACAGCGCGTCGACGAGACGGCCGGCGAACAGCGGCGTGAGCACGTCGGCGAGCGCGGCGAGCAGTGCGAAGGTCGCGACCGTGGCGATGTGTGCCGGCTGCTTGCGCCAGTAGCGGATGGTGAAGCCGAAGACGGCCTTGAATGCGTGGCCGCCCGGATGGGAGGTTTTTCTGGTCATTTATCATTGCCCGGCGCATCGCGCGACGGGACTTTCCGGTTCGGAGAACGTCGAAAACGCAACAGCCGGAGCCGCGTGGAAAACGCGGGCGGAACGAAACGGGCTGTCGGGAAAAGCGCGGCTGACGGGTTAGCGAAAAACTCGGGAGCCGGCGCGGACGGCGGGCTGGATCAGCTGCGCCGTGGGACCACGTTCGGGAAGGTTGCTGGCATTCGGAACATCTGCACCTCCCCTGAAGTGAACGGTTGAAAGGACGCCGAAAAGACGTTTAAAGATTCTATCAGCAGTGTTCTGCACGCTGCAACGTCTGACGAATGCGGCGTTGCGGCGTCGATACGGTTAGTATTCAGGGTTCCGGCCCTTTCTTTTTAGGGCTTTCCGCGAAGCGGTGGTGCAGGGTGGCCGTCGGGCGCATCGATTACACTTCGGCGTTCGCGGCACGCCACGGTGCGTGCGTCCCGGCGCGGCCCGGCACAACGAGCGGCCGCCCGTTGCGGCCCTCGCAGAATCACCCCGATACACTCCTGAGGAAACGATGAGCGACGTTCAGCAAGGCATCCTGGCTCCGATCGACACGGCGGCCCGATACCTCACTTTCACGATTTCGAATGACGGCAATGTAGCGGCGGCGCTGGCCGCGCTGCGCGAGATCGTCGATGGACGCGACACGGTCGTCGGTTTCGGACAGGCGCTGGCGGCGCACCTCGGGCGCCCGGTTCCGGGCCTGACCGATTACCCGGCGTTCGCGGTGAAGGACCGCACGCTGCCGGCGACGCCGGCCGACGTGTGGGTCTGGCTGCGCGCCGACGATCGTGGCGAGATCGTGCTGCGCGCGCGGGCGATCGAACGCGTGCTGGCGCCGGCGTTCGCGCTGCAGGACGCCGTCGACGGCTTCCGCTATTCGAACGATCGCGACCTGTCCGGCTACGAGGACGGCACCGAGAACCCGACCGGCGACGACGCGCTCGACGCGGCGATCGTGGCGGGGCAGGGCGCGGGGCTCGACGGTTCGAGCTTCGTCGCGGTCCAGCAGTGGCTGCACGACTTCGACCAGATGGAGCGCATTCCGTCGGGCGACATGGACAACATCATCGGGCGCCGCCGCTCGGACAACGAGGAACTCGACGACGCGCCCGAGTTCGCGCACGTGAAGCGCACCGCGCAGGAAAGCTTCGAGCCGGAGGCGTTCATGCTGCGCCGTTCGTCGCCGTGGTCGGACGCGCGCCGCGCGGGCCTCTACTTCGTTGCGTTCGGCTGCTCGTTCCGCGCGTTCGACGTGCAGATGCGCCGCATGAGCGGCGCGGACGACGGGATCGTCGACGGCCTGTTCCGCTTCACGCGGCCGCTGACAGGCGCGTATTTCTGGTGCCCGCCGATGAAGGACGGCAAGCTGGACCTGTCCGCGCTCGGACTGTAAGCGCCTGGTTGTATCGATGGACGGGCGGGCTGCGCATCGTGCGCGGCCCGCCCGTTTTGTTTTTCAGGCGGTGATGGTGTGCCGCGCGCCGCTCGCCGCGCACGTCACTTCAACGTCGTCTCGATCCGCGTGCCGCGCTTGATGAACTGCGTCACCGGCGTCTTCTCGCAGATCTCGGCGAGGCGCTGGCGTTGCGCGTCGTCGAGCGGGCCGTCGAGCGTCACGACGCGGCGCACGTATTGCACGCCTTCTCGATCGGCATGCAACTCGGTGCGCACGTCGATGCGTGCGGCCGGCCACGACTTGCGCTGCATGACCATGCGCAGCGTCGCGGCCGTGCATTGTGCGAGACCGGCAAGCACGAACTCGTACGGTGCCGGCCCGCGATCCTGGCCGCCTTCGCGCGGCGCCTCGTCGCCGGTCAGCGCGTGCGTGCCGGCCTGCAGCTGGACGACGTAGTCGGGCGCGTCGGCATCGAGGACGGCGGCGGCATGGATGAGCGACATGGCAAGTCTCCGGTAAGCGGGAAAAAGGAAGCGGGCGCCGCATGTCGGCGCGAATCCGTCAGCATACCGTTTCGATCGTAACGGCGTACGCAGCGTGGTTACGCGCCGGCGCTGCCCGCGCTGCTGCGCACGAGCGCGGCGATGCGCTCGCGCACCCACTGGTGCGCGCGATCGGTGTCGCGCGATTCGTGCCAGTACGCGAGCAGCGGGAACGGCTTGAGCCGCAGCGGCAGCGGCCGCACGACGATCGGCAGCAGTGCGGCCATCCGCAGCGCATAGGTGTGCGGCAGCGTGACCAGCAGGTCGCCGGTCGCGGCGATCTGGCATGCGGCGAAATAGTGCTGGCAGGTGAGCCGGATATCGCGGAAGCGCCCGTCGCTGCCGAGCAATACGTCGAGCGATTGCGGTTCGCCGAACGACGACACCGCGATATGCCGCGCCGCGAAATAGTCGCCGCGCCGCAGCGGATCGCGCGCGAGCGGATGATCGCGGCGCAGCGCGACGACGAGCGAATCGTCGAGCAGGTGTTCGGTGGCGATGCGCGGGCCCGTCTGCACGCGACGCTCGACCGCGAGATCGAGATTGCCCGATGCGAGTTCGCGCTCGATGTCGGGCACTGCGATGCGACGGCTCACGAGCCGCAGGCCCGGCGCTTCGTCGGCGAACGCGGCGACGATCCGCGGCAGCGCGATCGATTCGAGCACGTCGCGAATGCCGACCGCGATGCTCAGGTCGAGCGTTGCGGGATCGAATGCCGATGGATCTCGCACGGTGCCTTGCAGGCCCTTCAAGTGCAACTGCACGTCCGCGATGATCGACCGCGTGCGCTCGGTCGGCACGACGCGGTTACCCTGGCGCGCGAACAGCGGATCGTCGAAATGCGCGCGCAGCCGGTTGAGCGCATGCGTGACCGCGGGCTGCGTGAGATGCAGCGCGCGGGCGGCCGCGCCGATGCCGCCGTGCACGTAGACGGCGTCGAGCACGCGAAACAGGTTCAGGTCGAGACGGTGATCGGCGGGCACGGGGCGCAGGCGGCGTGGTGAACGGTGGATCGATTCTAAAGGATGCGCAGGCAACGGATGCGCGGGCTTTCGTGTGCGGCGATCGATGACGTTCGATGCATGTCGGGGCCGTTCGGACCGGTACGCGACCGCAGCCGTCCGATGCGCAACGCAACGCAACACAACGAAACGAAATGCGCACATCGTGACGCATGACGACCGCACCGATCGGCTGTATCGACAGGTGCGATTCCGTGCGGGCATACCATCGACTCGCGACAGCCTGTAGTAATCCGCCATCATGCTGTCCACGTCGGCCATTTCGCGCCAAAGGCGCTACCCGTTCGGCTAAGATGCCGTCGCTTCATATTTCGGGATAGCCGTCCTGTCGCACGCATTCAAACCAAATATAAGCCTGACAGTTCGACGGTATTAGAAGAAGTCGAAACAAGTCGGGGGCTTGGCCAGTGAATGCAGCAGATCAGAGGTGGGTCGTTATCTATTTGAGTACGGGGTTTTCGTTGGCCCAGGCCGCGCGTCTCGCCGAGGCTTTCAACCTGGCGAATCGCCTGCATGCGTTCAGTGCGGATTACCAGTTGAAGTACGTATCCGAAAGCGGGGGACTGTTGCAGTCGTCGTCCGGCGTGAGCATCGCGGCCGATCCGCTCGGCGACGAGCACGGCCGCCGTGCGCTCGCGTTCTTTCATCTTCACGGCGACCGCGCGGCCGTCAACTGGAACGCTGCGTTGCAGCGGCGTCTGACCGACATTCGCCGGCACGCGCGCTGGATCGTCGATGCGATGGACCTGCCCGCGCTTGCGGCCACGCAGCAGCCGTCGGCGGCGATCCACGTGTCGCCCGGCAAAGCCGGGCGCCGTGCCGACGCGACGGTGGAACTGCAGGCCGGCGAGACCGACGTGTTCGCGGCAGCGCTCGACATGTTTCGCGCCGATCTCGGCGACAGCGCCGCGCAGGAGATCGCCAGCAACATGCTGCGGCCGGTCGAGCAGCGCTATGCACAGTCGATGTGGGCGTTTCGCGAACTGAGCGCGAGCCCGTCGATCCGGATGTCGGCGCAGCGGCTGCGCGCGCTGAGCGTGAACCGCATCTCGATCGCGAACGCCGCACAGGCCGCCGCGATGAGCGAGCGCAATTTCCTGCGGCGCTTCAAGAAGGAGATCGGCGTGACGCCGACCGCGTTCGTCCAGCAGGTGCGGCTCGAGCGCGCGTGCCACATGCTGATCCATACGACGCTGCCGGCCGACAAGGTCGCGCGCCGGACGGGGTTCGGCAGTGGCGAGCGGCTCGCGAAGCTGTTTCGCCAGCGCCTGCTGATGTCGCCGACCGAATTTCGCGTCGCCGAGCGGGAAAAGATTCTCAGCCGTGGCGCTGGGTCGCCCGATGCGAACGACGGGTCCGCAGCCGCGTTGGGCGACGGCGGCGGCGCGAGTTGCGCCGCGTATGCCGGCGTGCAGGAGAAAACGGGGCGGATACCCGTAGAATCGTCCTGTCGCGATCTCGATTCCCGGTTTACATGCCCTTCCTCCCCACTACCGCCACTGCCCCTTTCTGCCCGTCGGAAGTAAAGGGCAGCATCACGATCGACGCCGGCGCGCCGCGCTGGCAGAAGCTCAAGCGCTTTTTCGGCCCCGGCCTGCTCGTCGCGATCGGCTACATGGATCCCGGCAACTGGGCGACCGACATCCAGGCCGGCTCGCAGTTCGGCTATTCGCTGCTGTGGGTCGTCGCGTTCTCGAGCCTCGCGGCGATCTTCCTGCAGATGCTCGCGGCGCGGCTCGGCCTCGTCGCGGGCAGGGATCTCGCGCAGGCCAGCTACGAACGCTACGGCCGGTTCGGCCGCATCGTGCAGTGGGTCACCGCCGAGGTGTCGATCATCGCGTGCGACATCGCGGAAGTCCTCGGCTGCGCGCTTGCGTTCAAGCTGCTGCTCGGCGTGCCGCTCGCGTGGGGGATCGTGCTGACCGCGCTCGACACGATGATCGTGCTCGGCCTGCAGGGCAAGGGGTTCCGGCAGATCGAGGCGATCGTGCTCGGGCTGATCGCGACGATGGCGTTCTGCTTCGTCGCGCAGGTCGCGATCACGCCGCCCGACTGGCACGCGGTGGTCGGTGGGCTCGTGCCCGGCGATCCGGGCCACGACCGCAAGGACGCGATCGTGCTCGCGCTCGGCATCGTCGGCGCGACGATCATGCCGCACAACCTGTATCTGCATTCGTCGGTCGTGCAGACGCGGCATGTCGTCGGCGGCGCGCGCGGCGTGGTCCGCGACACGCTCGCGCTGGTGCGCATCGATACCTGCGTGTCGCTGTTCGTCGCGATGCTCGTCAATGCGGCGATCCTGATCGTCGCGGGCGCGGCATTCCATGCGACGGGCCAGCACAACGTGACCGACATCGAGCAGGCCTACAAGCTGATTACGCCGATCGCGGGCGGCGCTGCCGCACTGCTGTTCGGCATCGCGCTGCTCGCGTCGGGGCAAAGCTCGACGCTGACCGGCACGATCGCCGGCCAGGTGATCATGGACGGCTTCCTGCATACGAAGATCCCGTGCTACCAGCGCAGGCTGATCACGCGCGGGCTCGCGCTCGTGCCGGCGCTGATCGGCGTGCTGTGGCTCGGCGACGGGTCGGTCGGGCAACTGCTCGTCTGGAGCCAGGTGCTGCTGAGCTTGCAACTGCCGTTCGCGATGTGGCCGCTGATCCGGTCGGTCAGCGATCGCAACGTGATGGGCGAGCACACGATCGGCCGCGGGATGCAGGTCGCCGCGTGGGCGCTGTTCGTCGTCATCACCGGCACGAACCTGCTGCTGATCACCGGTGTCGCGGGCTGATACAGCCTGTCACAGGCTGACACAGACGCGCTGCGCGCATGCGGTAAACTGCGGCCTTTCGATCGTGGTCCGAAGTCCGTTATGTGGAGTGAAATCAGCAACATCGGCGATGCCGCGCTGACCTTGCCGATCGCGCTGGCCTGCGCGGCGTGGCTGGCGCTGACCGACCGGCGCGTCGCCGTGCGCTGGGTCGTACTGCTGGCCGCCGGCATGGGCCTCGTCGGCGCAACCAAGATCCTGTATGCCGGGTGCGGCATCGAGATTCCCCAATTCGATTTCCGCGTGATCAGCGGCCATACGATGCTGTCGACGTCGGTATGGACGGTCGCGCTGTCGATGCTGTGGCAGGCGTTCCGGCCGGGCAAGGCGCCCGGCATCGCGGCCGGGCTGGCCGTCGGCGCGGTTACGGCCGTCGCGCGCGTGTTCGATCACTCGCACACGATTCCGGAAGTCGTCGTCGGCTGGATGCTCGGCGCGCTGGTCGCGCTGATGTTCCTGCGCGGCTACGACGGCGCGCGGCAGCGCGCGTTCTCGCCGCGCATCGCGGCCGTCTGCCTGCTGCTCGTGTCGGGCATCGCTTACGGGAACCGTGCGCCGTTCCAGCAGATGATCGATACGCATTCGCCGCAACTCTGCGCGTTCGTGCGCGCGCCGTCGGGCGACGGATTCTGACGGTTGCCGGTTGCGGCGGCCCGGTGTTTCGGTGTTCCGGTGCCCCGAGGTTGCCGCCGGCGATCGCCCGGTGATTGCGCGATTCCTCTTCCCGATCGTTCCCTGTCTGTCGCGGTACGCATCGTCCGTCATTCCCGGAATCAACGAACCGGCTGGTCCACGGGATCGGCCGTGCCGCTTTGCGCATTGGCCCAGCCGCACGACGGTCATGAACGGAATCTATGACCGGGCATAACGATTATTCATTTCATCGATTGGCGTCATTCGCGTACGCTGGCTGTCGTTCGACCGCGGCCGGCTGCCCGGCGCGCGTCACGCTCGTCTCGATATACTCGCGGAAACCGTGCGGCACCTTATGAAGCCGACGCGCCGTCGACCGGCATGCGTCGGCCGCGACACGCACGGAAAACCCGTCGCGGCAGCATGCCGCGACGACGATTCACGACAGGAGCAGCTCACATGACAGTCGTTTCTTCGCGCCTCGCCGGCAAGTGCGCATACATCACGGGCGCCGCGGGCGGCCTCGGCCGCGCGATCGCGCGCCGGATGGTCGAGCAGGGCGCGCGCGTGTTCTTGACCGACATCGCCGAAGCGGCGGTGCTCGACGCGTTCGCGCAGGAACTCAACGCGGGCCACGCGACGCCGGTCGCGTTCGCCGCGACGCAGGACGTGCGCGACGAAGCGCGCTGGCAGGCGCTGCTCGCGCAGGCGAACGATGCGATGGGCGGGCTGTCGGTGCTCGTCAACAATGCGGGCGTCGGCTCGATCGGCTCGCCCGCGCAAATCGAACTGGACGAATGGCGGCGCGTGATGGCGATCAACGTCGAGAGCATCGTGCTCGGCTGCAAGCATGCGCTGTCGTACCTGGGCGCGAGCCATCCCGCATCGATCATCAACATCTCGTCGGTCGCCGCGTTCAAGGTCGAGCCGGATTTCACCGCGTACAACGCGTCGAAGGCGGCGGTCGCGTCGCTGACGAAATCGGTCGCGATCGATTGCGCACGCCGCGAGCTCGACGTGCGCTGCAACTCGATTCACCCGGCGTTCATCCGCACGGGGATCGTCGAACCGCTGTTCCAGACACTCGGCGAACGCGATGCGACGCGCAAGCTCGCGCGCGGCATTCCGCTGCGCCGGCTCGGCGAGCCGGACGACGTCGCGCATGCGGCCGTGTATCTCGCATCCGACGAAAGCCGCTTCGTGACGGCCGCCGAACTCGTGATCGACGGCGGCATGTGCGCGGTCTGACGCGCATCCCGCATCCCGTACCGCAATTACCGGAGGAGAACATCGTGTCGACACCCGTGAATCGCCAACTGCTGTTGAAGACGCGCCCGGAAGGGCGGGTCGGCCGCGAACACTTCTCGCTCGTCGAGACGCCGGTGCCGGCGCTCGCGGACGGCGAGGTGCTCGTGCGCGTGCTGTACCTGTCGATGGACCCGACCAACCGCGTGTGGATGAGCGACGTACCGCAGTACCTGCCGCCCGTCGCGATCGGCGAGGTGATGCGCGCGCTCGGCATCGGGCGCGTGGTCGCGTCGCGCCATGCCGGTTTCGCGGAAGGCGATCTCGTGCAGGGGCTCGTCGGCTGGCAGGACTATGCGGTCGTGCCGGCCGACCAGGCCGCGCAGCTCGTGAAGCTGCCCGCGCAGTCGGGCCTGCCGCTGCCGACGCTGCTCGGCGCGTGCGGGATGAGCGGGCTGACCGCGTATTACGGGCTGACCGACATCGCGCCGGTGCAGCCCGGCGAGACGCTCGTCGTGTCGGCGGCGGCGGGGTCGGTCGGCTCGATCGCCGGGCAGATCGGCAAGATCCACGGCGCGCGCGTGGTCGGCATTGCGGGCGGCGCGGACAAGTGCCGCTACCTGACCGAGACGCTCGGCTTCGACGCGGCCGTCGACTACAAGGCCGACGATTTCCGTCAGCAACTGAAGGCGGCGACGCCGGACGGCGTGCACGTGAACTTCGAGAACGTCGGCGGCGAGGTGATGCGCGCGGTGTTGTCGCGGATGGTGATCGGCGGGCGCGTCGCGCTGTGCGGCGTGATCTCGAACTACAACAGCGGCCGCGCGGCCGACGACGTCGGCGTGCTGATCTCGAAGCGGCTGACGATGCGCGGCTTCCTGATCCTCGACTACCGCAAGAGCCGCGAAGCCGTGCAGACGCTCGCGGGCTGGTTGCGCGACGGTCGGCTCAAGGCCGAGGAAACTGTTGCCGACGGTCTCGAAAACGCGCCCGACGTGCTGAATCGCCTGTTCGACGGCGATCATCGAGGCAAGCTCGTGCTGCGTGTCGATCCGGACGCGTGACCGGCTTGCGGCGCGGCGCGCGATATCGGTCGCGCGTTGCCGTCAGGTGTTGTCGAGCGCGATGAGTTCGATCAAACGGCTCTCAGTTTCGGACTTGTCCCATATATTGTCCCGGCCTCTCTCCCTAAAGTGATCGCCAGTGAACAGGCGGCGTGACCGACGCGTCACGCCGCCTTTTTTCTGGTCACGCGGCAGAGGAGAGGGAACATGCGGAACAACGCGAAGCGGGCGGCATCGGCAGCGATGCGCAATCGAACGGTGCGGTGCGTCGGCGCCGTGCGGATGATGGCGATCGGGCTGGGCGTCGTGCTGGCGATGTCGAATGCGGCGGCGGCGGGGCAGGCCACGTCGGACGGCACCGTACGGTTTACCGGCGCGCTCGTCGATCTCTACGACGTGACGTTCGACGCGCCGTCGGGCGCGGTTGTCGAAGGACGGGAAGCGGCGGGCGGCGGGGCCGCGGCGACGCTCCGGTTCGATGCGCATGGCCGGCGTTTGCCGGGTGCTCATGTGGCACTGGTCGGGCCCGACGGTGCGCCGTTCGCGCTGGACGCCGATTCCGGCGTGCGCGCAACGTGGCGCGATGCGCGCGACGATCGAAGCGTGCCGCTGGTGTCGGGCCGCGTTCATCGCGTGGGCCCGTATGGCGGCGTGATGACCGTCGCGGCGGATGAAGCGACGGGCGCCGTGGCGCCCGTCGTGATCAGGATTCGCCATCCGTGACGGAGGGCTTGTGCGTGCGGATGGAGCGGTGGCGGCCGGGCGTATGGCACGCGGCCACGCGCCGCGTCATTCGCCCTGTTCGGCGCGCGCGTAGATGTCCCAGCTCGCCATGAACAGCGCGGCGACGAGCGGCCCGATCACGAAGCCGTTGATGCCGAACAGCGCCATCCCGCCGAGCGTCGAGATCAGCACGACCCAGTCGGGCATCTTCGTGTCCTTGCCGACGAGGATCGGGCGCAGCAGGTTGTCGACGAGACCGATCACGCCGACGCAGAACGCGACGAGGATCACGCATTTCCAGATCTCGCCGATCGCCAGGAAATAGAGCGCGGCCGGTATCCACACGAGGCTCGCGCCGATCGCGGGCAGCAGCGACAGGAACGCCATCAGCGCGCCCCACAGCACGACGCCCTGGATGCCGAGGATCCAGAAGATCAGCCCGCCGAGCGCGCCCTGCACGAGCGCGACCGCGACGTTGCCTTTCACGGTCGCGCGCACGACCGTCGTGAACTTCGCGAGCAGCAGATTCTTGTGCTCCTCGTCGAGCGGCAGCGCGCGGCGTACGCGGCGGCCGATCTCGCCGCCGTCGCGCAGCAGGAAGAACACCATGTACAGCATCACGCCGAAGCTGACGATGAACTGGAACGTGTTCTGGCCGATGCTGAACGCCTGGGCCGCGGCGAACTGGCTGATCTGCGCGGCGCCGTCGGTCAGTTTCTTCTGGATGCCGGGGATGTTGGTCAGCCCGTATTTCGCGAGCACGCGCTGGATCGAGGTCGGCAGCGCGTGGATGATGTCCTGGAAGTACTGCGAATAGTTCGGCTGCGCGGTCTTGATTTCCTGGTACACGTATGCGATTTCCTGCACGAGCGTCGCGGTGACGAACACGAGCGGCAGGATCACGATCAGGATGATCAGCGTCATCGTCACGAGCGCGGCCAGGTTGCGCCGCTTGCCGAAGCGCGCCGCGAGCCAGCGCTGCACCGGCTGGAACAGGATCGCGAGAATGGCGCCCCAGAACACGGCCCCGGAGAACGGCGCGAGAATCCCGCACATGCCGACGGTGACCGCGAACAGCAGGAAATAGAAGAATTTTTGGTGATCGTGTCCGCTATCCATGGGTGGCATTCGCGCAGATTGATGCTTGGTTTGATTGAATCTCGTTGCCCCGGGCGCGATCGGCTCGCGAACGTCACGGGTTCGCTGCGGAACACGCGGCGGGGCGGCCCATCGGGAGTATGCCCGCAAAGGTGCCGCCATCATAACCGCTGCGCGCGACCCATGCGAAAACGCCGCGGCCGGGGCCGCGGCGCTGCCGGGAAGCGAACGCGGCGCAAGGCCGCGTGCGGTACCGTCAGATATTGAGCTTCGTGACCTTGGTGCCGTTCACCGACAGGTCGCCCATCAGGCCTGCGTTGGTCAGGACCAGCACCTCGACAGGCGCGGTGGCCGTGGTGGTGTCGACCGCGCCGTTCGCGCCGACCTTCACGACCGCGACCGATGCGTCGGCGCCGGCAGCCCAGCCGTCCGACTTGCGGAACGAGTCGAGCGCATCCTGCGTCATGAACAGGAACACGATCGCCTTCGACTGCGCGCCGGCCTGCAGGCCGACCGACAGCGACGACGTGTTGTAGTAGCCGACGGTGCTGCCGCCGACGCGCAGCGCGCCGTTGCCGGACTGGCCGCCGATGATGAGACCGGCCTGCAGCACGTTCGGGAACACGAGTACGCCGCGCGATTTCGCGACGAGTTCACGCGAACCCGGCACCGTCGAATAGAGGCGCGACAGCGTCGCGTTCACGCTCGCGTCGATCGACTGGCGCTTCGACGCGCTGGCCGATGCGGTTTCGGGTTTGTCGGGCGTGGTCGTGCAGCCGGCGAGTGCAAGGCTGCCGAGCATCACGGCGGCGGCGGCTTTCATGGCGAGGGACTTCTGCATGGCGGTTCTCCTTCGTTGTCTGATTGAGGACGAGCGGTGCGGGCAGCCCCGTTCAACGGCGGGCAAGGAGCAGGCCCGCAACGAACGCGAGGCCAGCGACGACGCCGGCGGTCTGCCACGGGTTGTCGTGCACGACCTGCGACACGCGTTCGGCCGAATCGCGCAGCCGGGCGGCTGCGCTGCCCGACGCGTAGTCGAGCGCGCTGCGCGCTTCGTCGAGCCTCGACTGCACGCGCTTGCGCAGCGCGGCGATATCGCCGTCGCCATCGTTTTTCAACAGGTCTTCCAGTTCGTCGACCAGCCCGCGCAGATCGTCGGTCACGTCGGCATGCAGATCACGGGCGGCGGAGCGCGTCGTGCGTCCCACGCGCCGGCCGGTGCGACGGATGTCGGCCAGGCCGCGGTCCAGTTTGTGTTCGATCGAGTCGGTGAGCGCCATGGTGTTTATCCTCCTTCGATTCCAGGCCAATTTGAAGATAAGACGAATCCCAGCAATTGATGTGATTCACTTGCCCCAATTGAGTTTCGAGACAAATTTTCAATTCGTTGGCAGGATCGCCGCGAAGCCCCGTCGCGCGGGGCGGGGCGACGGTTGAAAAAATTTCGCAATCGGGCGAATCGGCGTGTGGAGCAGCGGTACGAAGCGAATGTCAGGTAAATATGGCATCGCCAGGGTCGTCAGGTAAATAGTGCCGTTGCAGGCCTTGTGTTGATGCAAATGCACTAGTCCACGCTGTGTCGGTGAGCACGGTTCGTGCCCGAGGCCGGCACGGCGCCGCTGTCGCCAAGCGCGACATCGATGATGACGGGATCGTGGTCCGACGAGCGGTATGCGTCGGATGCGTAATAAGACGACCGGTGCACACGCGTTTTGTAATCGGGCACGGGTTGCAGGGCGACCGGTTCGTCGGCGTTGATGTGCCATATGTGCACGGCCTTCACGCGTGCGGCGAGTGTCGATGTGGCCAGCGCGTGGTCGAGGTAACCGGCTTCGCCGCGAAATACGTAGCTGTACGCAGCATCGCCGACGAAGCGGGCAACCAGGTTCGCATAGCCGCGCGATTCGAGCGCACGGACCGGATCTTCCTTCGCATAGCTGTTCAGGTCGCCGATCAGCAGCATGCCGTCGGCCGCGGCGCCCGTCGGCGAAGCGGCGAGCCAGTCGGCGATGCGCGTGGCCGCTCGCGTGCGCGCCGCATTCCAGCAGCCCTGGCCGTCGGACTGGTCGAGGTCGGAGCCGGTCGCGTTCGGGCAGTTCTTCGACTTCAGGTGATTGACCGCGACAGTGAACGCGCGCGTGCCGCCGATGCGCCGGAAGGTCTGCGCAAGCGGCGGGCGGTGCCGGCCGCCGAGCGCGACGGTCGCGGCGTGCCCGACCGGCTCGATCGTGCGACTGTCGTACAGCAGCGCGACCGCGATCACGTCGCGGCCGAGCCGCGCCGTGCCGGGGTCGACAGCGCGCCAGCCGTCGCCAAGTTGCGCAGCGAGACGCCGCACCGCGCTCGCGTCGCCGTGGCCGTTGTTCGCGATTTCCATCAGCCCGATCACGTCGGCGCGCAGCGCGCGCAACGCCGTGACGATCTTCGCTTCCTGCCTCGCGAAGACGGCGTGCGTTTTTGCGCCACGGTTGGCCGGCGCGTCGAATCCGCCGCCATGGCCGTCGCCGTTGAAATAGTTGAAAACGTTGAACGACGCGATGCGCACGTCTGCAGCGGAGTGCCGGTCCGGCGCATCGGTACGCGGATTCGCGGCGGCGTCGAACACGGGCGCCGTGCCGGTTGTCGGTTGCAGCCGCCACGTGCCGTAGCGCAGTTCGAGCACGCCTTCGACGCCGCGCACCGTGTAGCCTGCGCGCAGCGTATTGGCGGCGCTCAGCGCGGGCGGCGGATAGCGGACGGTCGCGGGATCGCGGCGGCTCGAGCCGTCGTCGAGCACGATGCGGTTGCGCGCGTTGGCCGCCGCGAGCGCGGCGGCTTCGGCTGGCGGCGCGACGTGGGTCGGGATGCGCAGCCGGCCGTTGCTGAGAACGAGGCTGCCGTAGCGGCCGAGTTCGTGCGTATCGCTGACCGTCAGCGTTTGCGGCAGGCGCACCCGCATGCCTTCGTGCGCGGCCAGCACGGCCGGCGCGGCGACCGGCAGCGTGAGCGTCGCCGGCGTGACCGTCTGCCCGCGTGCGCAGACGGCGATGCCGCCCGACAGCACGAACTGTGTGCGGCCGTATTTATCGTCGACCCGGCCCGTGAGATGCACGAGATCGCCGGGGCTCGCGCGTGCGTTCGGTGCGTACACGAACAGGCCTTCCGGGACGCCCGGCCGCCGCCGCCGCTGCGCGTCGGCCTGCTGGACGAAGAAGCCGCCGAAGCCGTCGGCGCCGTCGAACGCCGCGGTGACGACGGCTTCGATCGAGGTCGTTTGCCCGGCCAGCGGCGACGGGCCGCCAGCGCTGCGGAGGTCGGCAATCGCCGAGGTCGCGCCGCCGCAGCCGGCGCTGACCGGTAGCGCGGCGGGGGCCGGCCGGACGGAGAGGGCGAGCGATAGCGCAACGGCAAGCGGCGGAAGCAAGCGTGACATGGGACGGTCCACTGGAAGAAAATCCGACAGTTCGGGAGCGCATCTTGACGGCAAAATGCCAGGAAGCGGCCGAATTGGCCGTCCGGCCAGTGCCGGATGGCTAACAATGCAGGCAGACCCTGCCGCGGCTGTTACGCTTTCGCATCGGGTGTCGCACGCCGATCGCGCAGCGAACGCCGCCGCACCCCGTCCCTACAGGAGAAGTCCATGTCTTACATGCTGTTGATCGTCGAACCGACCGACCAGCGCGCGGAACGCACGCTCGACGAAGGCCAGGCGCTTTACGCGCGGATGGTCGATTTCGCCGAGACGCTGAAGGCGCGCGGCGTGCTGCGCGGCGTCGAGTCGCTGGAGCGCTCCGAGCGCGGCACGCGCGTGCAGGTGCGCGACGGCGAAACGCGTCTGCTCGACGGTCCGTTCGCGGAGGCGAAGGAGATGGTCGGCGGCTTCTTCCTCGTCGATGTCGACACGCGCGAGGAAGCGATCGAGATCGCACGCCAGTGCCCGGCTGCGCAATGGTGCACTGTCGAGGTACGCGCGGTCGGCCCGTGCTTCCTGTGAAGGCCGGAGATAGGTATTTACCCTGATTCAGCGTGGCGCACGTCGATCCGGCTGTATCCCGCCCGTCGTCCGGATAGGGCGCCGATGAACGGGTGCCTCCTTCCACCGACGACAAGGAGTGAACGATGCGATTCATGATCATGATCCGGGCGAACGCCGTCAGCGAATCCGACGCGTTGCCGGACAACCGGCTGGTCGAGGCCATGACCGTCTATCACGAGGAACTGGCCAACGCAGGCGTGCTGCTCGACGCGAATGGCCTGCGGCCGAGCGCGCTCGGCTGGCGCGTGCGCTATACGGGCGGCAAGGGCACGGTGGTCGACGGCCCGTTCGCCGAAACGAAGGAACTGATCGCCGGCTATACGCTGATCCAGGTGCGTTCGCGCGACGAGGCGCTCGAATGGACACGCCGATTCCCCGCGCCGTTCGGCGCCGAGATGGATTGCGAGATCGAGGTGCGGCCGCTGTTCGAGCTCGACGACCTCACGCCGAGCGACGCGGTCGAGCGGTTTCGCGAACTCCACGTCGGCCGTACCAGCGCCTGATTGACTGCCCACCTGAATCCAACCTCACCGGGAGCACCCGACATGCACAAGATGGTCTTCATCAACCTGCCCGTGGCCGACCTGCCGCGCTCGAAGGCGTTCTACCAGGCGCTCGGCTTCGAAGTCGTGCCGGCCTATACCAACGACCAGGCCGCCTGCATCAAGATCAGCGACACGATCTTCGCGATGCTGCTCGTGCGTCCGTTTTTCCAGACGTTCACCGGCAAAACCATCATCGATCCGGCAACGCAGGTGCAGGTCCTGTCGTGCCTGTCGTGCGAAAGCCGCGCCGAAGTCGACGCGATCGTCGCAAAGGCGCTGGCGGCCGGCGGGTCCGCGCCGCAAGCGCCGCGCGAGTACCCGAACATGTACGGCCACGGGTTCGACGATCCGGACGGCCATGCATGGGAACTGATGGCCATGCCGCTGGACGCGTCCGCCGAGGGGCAGGCGTCGTGACGCATGAGGCGACGCATCGTGCGATCGAAGCGGTCTGGCGGATCGAGGCGCCGAAGATCATCGCACGCGCCGCGCGCGTGGTGCGCGACGTCGGCGTGGCCGAGGAGCTGGCGCAGGACACACTCGTCGCGGCGCTCGAGCACTGGCCCGTCGACGGCGTGCCCGACAATCCGGCCGCCTGGCTGATGACGGCCGTGAAGCGTCGCGCGCTCGACCGCGTCCGGCAGGAGTCGCTTCATGCGGCGAAGCGCGACCAGCTCGGCCACGAGATGGACGCGCTCGAAGCGCATGTCGTCCCCGACATTGCCGATGCGCTCGCCGACGCGAGCGACGACGACATCGGCGACGACCTGCTGCGGCTGATCTTCACGTCGTGCCACCCGGTGCTGTCGACCGACGCGCGCGTCGCGCTGACGCTGCGGCTGCTCGGCGGGCTGACGACGGGCGAGATCGCACGTGCGTTCCTGACGCCCGAGCCGACGATCGCGCAGCGGATCGTACGCGCGAAGCGCACGCTCGCGGCGGCGCACGTGCCGTTCGAGGTGCCGGCCGCCGATGCGCGGCCCGCGCGGCTCGCGTCGGTGCTCGAGGTGATCTACCTGGTGTTCAACGAAGGCCATGCGGCGACCGCGGGCGACGACTGGATGCGCCCCGCGTTGTGCGACGAAGCGCTACGGCTCGGCCGCGTGCTCGCGGGGCTGGCGCCGGACGAGAGCGAAGTGCTCGGCCTCGTCGCGCTGATGGAGTTGCAGGCATCGCGCATGCATGCGCGCACCGATGCGCAGGGCCGGCCGGTGCTGCTGCTGGATCAGGATCGCAGCCGCTGGGATCAACTGCTGATCCGGCGCGGTCTCGCGGCGCTCGAACGGGCGACGAAGCTCGGCGGCGTGCGCGGGCCGTATGCGCTGCAGGCCGCGCTGGCCGCCTGCCACGCACGTGCGCGGCACGCGTCGGAAACGGACTGGGCGCAGATCGTCGCGCTGTACGACGCGCTCGCCGAAGTCGCACCGTCGCCGGTCGTCGAACTGAACCGCGCAGTGGCGGTGGGGATGGCGTTCGGGCCGGCGGCGGCGCTCGAACTCGTCGACGTGCTGCGCGACGATCCCGCGCTCGCGCGCTATCACTGGCTGCCGAGCGTGCGCGGCGATCTGCTGGCGAAGCTCGGGCGTGCCGACGAGGCGAAGCTCGAGTTCCGCCGCGCGGCGGAACTGACGCGCAACGAGCGCGAGCGCGAATTGCTGCTCAAGCGTGCGATGGATGCGTGACGCATGAAGCGTGCGTCGTAAGCGCGGCATACGCGCACCGATCCCTCCCTCCCGACGATCCCCGGATGTACGCCCGGCACTATCACCCGGATTGAAAAAGCCTATTGGGGGATGCGAACGCCAGCGCCTAGATTAAAAGGCACGATGCGTGCGCCCCAGGCAAACGCATCGTTCCCCACATATCTGATCGGCCCGGCTTCGCATGCGGCCGCGCCGACTCGAACGGAGGCGCACATGGCTCACCTCAAGGGCAGCAAAACCGAAGAGAACCTGAAGGCCGCATTCGCGGGCGAATCGCAGGCGAATCGACGCTATCTGTATTTCGCTTCGAAGGCTGACGTCGAAGGCCAGAACGACCTCGCCGCGCTGTTCCGCTCGACCGCCGAAGGCGAAACCGGCCATGCGCACGGCCACCTCGAATACCTGGAAGCCGTCGGCGATCCGGCAACGGGCTTGCCGTTCGGCTCGTCGCGGCTGAATCTCGAATCGGCGATCGCCGGCGAAACGCACGAATACACCGACATGTATCCGGGCATGGCGAAGACGGCGCGCGACGAAGGCTTCGACGAAATCGCGAACTGGTTCGAGACGCTCGCGAAGGCCGAACGCAGCCACGCGAACCGCTATACGAAGGCGCTGGACAGTCTCGTCGACTGACGGGCCGCCGCAGGCCGCACGGCACGACCGTGTAACCGGCAAGCGGCCGGCCGTTCGTTCATCGCTGCCCGCAGCGCGCGGGCGGCGCGCTCGCGCGCATGCGCGCCACGCTGGAGCGCCTCATGCCCCACAAGGAAGGCAGTCTCGAAGCCCCGACCCGGCATCCGCTCGACTGGCAGTCCGATGCGTTCTACGACCAGGCCGCGATCGATGCGGAAATGACGCGCGTGTTCGACATCTGCGCCGGGTGCCGGCGCTGCGTGTCGCTGTGCGGTGCGTTTCCCGCGCTGTTCGATCTGGTCGACGACACGCCGATGGGCGATATCGACGAAGTGCCGAAGGCAGCGTTCGGCAAGGTGGTCGACCAGTGCTATCTGTGCGACCTCTGCTACATGACGAAATGCCCGTACGTGCCGCCGCATGCATGGAACGTCGACTTCCCGCACCTGATGCTGCGCGGCAAGGCGGCGCGCTACAAGCGCGGCGAAGCGACGCTGCGCGACAAGGTGCTGTCGAACACCGATGCGCTCGGCCATTTCGCGGGCATCCCGATCGTCACGCAGACGGTGAACGCGGTGAACCGCACGCCGCCCGCGCGCCATGCGCTCGAAGCGGCGCTCGGCGTCGATCGCAACGCGTGGCTGCCGGAGTTCGCGCCGCGCAAGTTCCGGCGCGCCGCGAAGCGCTCCGGCAACCCGCCCGCGCGCGACGGCGAACGCACGCCCGGCAAGGTCGCGATCTACGCGACGTGCTACGTGAATTTCAACGAGCCGGGCATCGGCCACGACCTGCTCGCGATCCTCGCGCACAACGACATTCCGTACGAGCTCGTCACGCGCGAAGCATGCTGCGGAATGCCGCTGCTGGAGCAGGGCAACCTTGCCGGTGTCGCCGCGAAGAAGGCGGTGAACCTGCCCGTGCTCGAACGCTATGCGCGCGAAGGCTATGCGCTGATCGGCGCGATCCCGAGCTGCGTGCTGATGTACAAGAGCGAGCTGCCGCTGATGTTCCCCGGCGACGAAGCGGTGTGCGCGGTGGCCGACGCATTCTGGGATCCGTTCGAATACGTGATCGCGCGGCATCGCGACGGGCTGCTGAAAACCGATTTCACGACCGGCCTCGGCACCGTGTCGTATCACGTGCCGTGCCATGCGCGCGTGCAGAACATCGGCCGCAAGACGGCCGACGTGCTGTCGCTCGTCCCCGATACGCGCGTGAACGTCGTCGAGCGCTGCTCGGGCCATGCGGGCACGTTCGGCGTGAAGAAGGAATTCCATGCGGACGCGATGCGGATCGGCGCGCCCGTGTTCAAGGCGATGGCCGAGCCGCAGCCGGATTTCGTGTCGTCGGATTGCGCGCTGGCCGGCCATCACATCGTGCAGGGCATCGACGAGAAGGGGCTGCCGTCCGCGCCGCTCGCGCATCCGCTCACGCTGCTGCGCCGCGCATATGGCATCTGAGCCGCTGCCGGCCGACTCACGAGGACATCCCATGACGCTGACCCGCGACTCCCTGCTGACGCTCGAAGCGTACGCGAAGATCCGCAGGACCGAACACGCGCGGCTCGTCGCGTACAAGCGCCGCCGGGCGGTCGCACTCGGCAACCACCTGCGCTTTTTGTTCGAGGACGAGACGACGATCCGCTATCAGATCCAGGAGATGCTGCACATCGAGAAGATCTTCGACGAGGCGGGCATCGACGGCGAACTGGACGCGTATCTGCCGCTCGTGCCCGACGGCACCAACCTGAAGGCGACGATGCAGATCGAATACGAACACGAGATCGAGCGGCGCGCGGCGCTCGCGCGGCTGATCGGTATCGAGGATCGCGTGTACCTGCAGGTCGACGGGCACGCGCGCGTCTACGCGATCGCCGACGAGGATCTCGAGCGCGACAACGACGAGAAGACGTCGGCCGTGCATTTCGTGCGTTTCGAACTCGACGTGCCGATGCGCGCGGCGCTCAAGGACGGGGCGGCGCTGTCGATCGGCTGCGATCACCCGGCTTACACGATGCCGCCGCAGCGCGTGGATCCGGACGTGACCGCGTCGCTGGCCGGCGACCTGCGCTGACGACCGCCGCGCGTCCTGCGCGGCGTATTCCGCTTTTCCGTTCGACCCGAAACAGGCTTTCCGCGAGTAGCGCGGCGAGCGCTCGCCTGTTGCCGCGAAAATGTAACAGGCGTCCCGCGCTTGCGTGCGGAGAAACAATGTGCATTCCGCGTCACCGTGCTTTCATCACTCGCAGAGAAACAATAAAGAGATTGTGCACGGAGAAAATTCAATTGAACTGGAATTGAATGATTTACCGATTCGTGAATATCTTGTTACGAAATTTTCCCTGATTTACCGATTTTAGTCGGCAATTCCGGGGATTGTTGCAGGCAAGGGTCGGAACAGCCCGGAAAAGCCCATTGGCGGCCATTCTTCATACCCTGAAGCGCCCCGCCAGACGGGCCTTTGCAGCGCCGGGCATAAAGATCGCGCAAAAAAATTCAAGCATAAATGGATTGCGTACCCGTGGCAGGTTGTTTCAGTGCGTAACATTAAGTCATTGTCATATTGAGATAAACCCTGAGGATGGTATGCTTCGTGCACAAAAATTCCCACATTGGAGTGAGACCGTGATTTGTGCGCTGTTGCCGGGAATTCCGGCACCGTGAAAGTGCGGTGTCGGCCGGCATGCACAACATCGGATAAACATAATGTGCAAACCTGGCCGCCCCGCGACGCGATGTGTCGCGACGGCGCCGCCAATCGCAGCCCGGCCTGGCTGCGTGGAGAGATCTACTATGTTCTTCGATGAGCTTAACGATGAAGAGTGGTTTCGTCTTTCAACGCTGATCGCCGATGAACCCATCCGGCTGAATCGTCGTGGGCGTCCACGAGCCGAACCGCGCGTCGTTGCCAACGCGGTGCTCTGGATCCTGACGACCGGTGAAGCCTGGTCCAAGCTGCCCGGTCGTTATCCGTCCGGGCCGACGTGCCGTCGTCGCTACGAGGAGTGGCTCGCGAGCGGCACGCTGCTGCAGATGATCGACGTGCTGACCCAGTTCAGCGGGCGCACGTTCGCGTATATTCCGCCGCCGCCGGTGCCGGTCGTGCCTGCGCGTCGCGCGGAGCCCGCACCCGACAACGATCGCTTGCGCGGCGTGTTCTGGCAAAACCCCGAGTCGTGGCAATTGCCGGTCGCGCAGGCAAACGTTTGGGAGGGCGAAGGCGCGTCGCTGAGCGCGATGCCGGACGACGCAGTGGCCGATCCGGCCCGCACGTCGTTCGTGGTGCCCGGTACGCCGGCGGCGGAACTGCGCCATGCGCGTGCGTCGTCGGCGAGCTTCGCCGCGGCCGAACCGCAAGTCGACGAGTATCGCGGCTATATGATCTGCGGCATCGCGCAGCCCGTGCAGAACCTGATGTATCGCGCGTGGGCCGAGATCTCGCAGGACGACCGGCGCGTCGAGCGCTCGGGCCTCATCGGTCCGCGTTTCACCGATGCCGAGGAAGCCGAGCAGTTCGCGCTCGACTGGGCGCGCCAGTGGATCGATCGCCACGGTGCGAGCCACGAGCCGGCGCGCGCGCCGCAAAGCGAGGTGCTGGCCGGTTTGTCCGCGCTGGCGCGCGCGGAGTCGGACATCAAGCGCTTCATCGCCGAGCGTCACGCGGGTGCGTTGTCGGAAAGCCGCAACGATCCCGTGCAGTCGGAGCGCCGCGAATACGCGTACCGCGTAGGTTGAGCGCCGTTCCAATGCAACGCGCGGGCCGTCGTGTGCCACGACGCCCGCGCGGAAGCCTCGTCTTTCCATGCTTGCCACGCCGGGGCTCCGCTGTCGAAGCGGAGCCCCGGCGCTTGCTGCGTCACTGCCGGCCGTAGGTATCGTCGAAGCGGACGATGTCGTCCTCGCCGAGATACGCGCCCGACTGCACTTCGATCAGTTCGAGCGGCATCTTGCCCGGGTTCTCCAGGCGGTGCGAGACGCCGAGCGGGATGTACGTCGATTCGTTTTCGGACAGCAGGAACGTTTCGTCGCCGCGCGTGATGCGCGCGGTGCCGCGCACGACGATCCAGTGTTCGGCGCGATGGTGGTGCATCTGCAGCGACAGTCGCGCACCCGGTTTCACGACGATGCGTTTTACCTGGAAGCGCTCGCCCATGTCGACCGAGTCGTAGTGGCCCCACGGGCGATGCACCTTGCGGTGATCGGTGGCTTCCGCGCCCTGTTGCGCCTTGATGCGGCCGACGATCTTCTTCACGTCCTGCACGCGCGACTTGTCCGCGACGAGCACGGCGTCGGGCGTTTCGACGACGACGAGGTTCTGCGTGCCGACGCACGCGACGAGCCGGCTTTCCGAATGCGCGAAGGTCGATTCGGCGCCTTCGAACAGCACGTGGCCGCGGCCGACGTTCCTGGCCTCGTCCTTCTGCGAGATCTGCCAGATCGCGTCCCACGAGCCGACGTCCGACCAGCCCGCGTCGAGCGGCACGACGACGCTCTCGCACAGCTGCGGCAGGCTCGCGAGCGGCTCCATCACCGCGTAGTCGATCGAGTTCGACGGCGATGCGGCGAACGCGTCGCGATCGACGCGGAAGAAGTCGCCATCGGCCTTGCCCAGTGCGACGGCCTGTTCGCAGGCCTCGTAGATCGCCGGTTCGAGCTGGCGGATCGCCTTCAGCCACACCGACGCGCGAACGATGAAGATCCCGCTGTTCCACCAGTACTCGCCGGATGCGACGTACTGCTGCGCGAGTTCGAGGTGCGGCTTCTCGACGAAACGGTCGAGGCGGCGCACGTCGAGGTTGCCCGTCGCGGCGTCGCCGAGCGGCGCGCCGACGCGGATATAGCCGTAGCCGGTTTCCGCGTGCGTGGGCACGATGCCCATCGTCGCGATCCTGCCTTGCGCCGCGCAGTGCACGCCGGCCGCGACGGCGGCGTGAAAGCGCGGCAGGTCGGCGACCGCATGGTCGGCCGGCATCACGGTCATCACCGCATCGTTGCCGTCGGCGACGAGCCGCAGCGCGGCGAGCGTCAGCGCGGGCGCGGTGTCGCGGCCGAGCGGCTCGAGCATGATCGTCGCGGGCTTGGCCGTCAGGCGCAATTGTTCGGCGGTCGTGAAGCGGTGATCCTCGCCGCACACGATCAGCACGTCGTCGTTCAGCGGGTGGTCGGCCGCGAGGCCGTCGAGGCGCAGCGCGGTCGACTGCAGCAGCGAATGATCGCCGAGCAGGCCGATCAGCTGTTTGGGAAAGCGTTCGCGCGACATCGGCCACAGGCGCGTGCCGGAACCGCCCGCAAGAATCACCGGCTGCACGGCGAGGCGCGTGCCGGCGGCGGGAGCGGCGGAAGAAGATTGGCGCGTTTCGGCTGCCACTGCCGGAGCATTCATGGTGACACTCTCCACGGTTGAAGTCAGTGCCTGTCGTTGTAGCATGAAGTAAATCGACAATAAAACCGGGACCATTGACTGATATTCGCCATGCATGCATCTGGAAAAATTTTCCGCGATCGCATCGGACGTAAATAAAAAAATAAAAAATAATTCCGGGCATTGTTGGTCATCCCGTGCCTGCAAAGGGCTCGCGGCGAAGGGAAAATTTCCGAAAATTTCTCGATTCCCGATCGATTCGGGAAAACCTGCCGAATTAAATCAAAAACTTCGCGGCAATAATTTCCGATTATTTTTCGAAATACTTGTGCGCTTGAGGGGCGATTTTCTTGTCGCTTCAATAGCGTCATGCAACGTTTGAATCGAATGTGCGGCACGGGCTGCACGAGGAGCTGTTCGGCAAACGCCTGTTCAAAGAGGAAGCAGACATGTTGAGCGTGCTGGCGAGAGTCATCGATATCGCGATGGTCGTGGCAGGGGCGCTGATCGCCGCTGCGCTGCACGACGGCAGCATCTGGCTCAACGACCTGCAGCGCACGACGGTGCTGTTCGACTGCCTGCTGGTCGTGGTGTTCTTTCCGGCCATCGGCATCTACCAGTCGTGGCGAGGCAAGCGTCTCGTCGGGCTGATGGGCCGCGTCGCGTTCGCGTGGCTCGTGGTCGAGCTCGCGGGCATCCTGATGAGCTTCAGTTTTCACCAGTCGGGCGACCTGTCGCGGCTGTGGCTCGGTTACTGGGCGCTCGTGACGATGGCGCTGCTCGCCGGCTCGAAGGCCTGCGTGCACGTCGTGCTGCGGCAACTGCGCCGCGGCGGCTACAACCTGAAGGCGGTCGCGATCGTCGGCGGTACGCCGGCGGCGCGGCGGCTGATCGCGCAGATGCGGGCGCGGCCGGAAGCGGGTTTCAATCCGGTGTGCGTGTACGACGAAAGCGAAGTGCCGGGCGATGTCGCGCTCGACGACGTGCGCATCGAGCGGCAGTTCGAATCGCTGGTGTGGCTCGTGCGCAGCCGCGCGATCCGCGAGCTGTGGCTCACGCTGCCGATCTCGGAGGAACCGAGGATTCACCAGATCGTGACGGTGTTCCGCCATGATTTCGTGAACATCCGTTTCATTCCGGACGTGCGCACGTTGTCGTTCTTCAACCAGGAAGTGGTCGAGGTGCTCGGCGTGCCGGCGATCAACCTCGCGGCGTCGCCGATCACCGACGTGCGGATCCTGCCGAAGTTCGTGTT
>Ga0207695_10000629_pt1 | contig 70641 bp, 63 predicted proteins | sample KBSC54metaG_FD_184354 | JGI IMG/M metagenome (GOLD analysis project Ga0207695, IMG submission 184354) | Corn rhizosphere microbial communities from Kellogg Biological Station, Michigan, USA - KBS C5-4 metaG (SPAdes) (version 2) | ecosystem: Host-associated > Plants > Roots > Rhizosphere > Soil...
TTTTTGCCATCACCGCCGGTGCCGCAAATATCAATCACACATGGCGACACGATTTCAAAATTTTCTGCGTGCGCCATAATGGCATCTCGGAATCCCAATACGCCTTCCGCATTGAGCGGCATGGATTTCAACAAAGTTAGAACGTCGATTAATTGTTCTTGGTTATAATTCCCATCCAAAATTTTAGCCAACAAATCTTGTGCAAAACTACGGGATCGTAATTTTTCTGCTGAAATTTCAGGTATCATTTACCACCTGCCGGATGCAAATGGTTTAGCGCACGCAGTAGTAAATCCATACCGCGTTCGGACATAATGGATTCCGGATGGGCTTGAAACCCAACAATACCTTGCGATTCCATCGCGATAATCCGATTATTTTCGTCCAGATCAAAGATGAAATCCTTTTGCGCACCCGCCGCTGCATCATAAATGGGTGAAAAGGAATTATAGAACCCCAGGCGGTGTGTTTCGCCCATCACCGTCATTTCACGTTGCAAGCCTTGGGTTGATTGCGCCTGGCGCGTGACCGTCATACCTGCATGAAACGCGAGCGCTTGATGCCCCAGACAAATTCCCAACAGCGGACGGCCGCGCGATTTTAGACCACCAATAATATCCTGCAATAATTTCATGCGCAGATGCTGCATGTCCGTGGGATCACCTGGGCCGGGACCGATGATCACGACGTCCGCATCATCTGTTAGAGCATCATAATTAAAAGTATCTATAACGCGCACCTCGGCCTGTTGCACACGCAACATATGCCCAGTCATAAAGGCAAAATCATCTTCGTTATTGATGATGGTAATTTTCACGCCGTCAATCGGTGTGGTTTGGCGCGTAAAAGAACTTTGCCGGTCCATCCAAAAGTGTGAAAGTTTTTCATTTCGGTTTTCGAGTAGAGGTGCGACTTCTGCGCGTAAATCATCTGTCAAATAACGGTCCTGAAATTTTGCGGTGCCTGTTAAAATACCCAAAATTCCCATCGCCTTGGCGCGGCTTTCCGCAGCCTCGTTATCCGGATCGGAATCGCGCACAATGCCGCCACCCGCTTGAATGCGGAATTCTCCTGCCCCATTAATTTCGGCACAACGGATTAAAATCGCGCAATCCAAATCGCCGTTCGGCGCATCTGTACGCGGATAATGATAAACACCTATTTCGCCTGCATAATACCGTCGCGATTCCGGTTCGTATTTTTTGATGATGCGCGCAGCGGATTCCATCGGCGATCCCACGACCGTCGGCGCGTGGAGCGTTCGGCGCAGCGCGGCAATCGTGTCTTTCGTCCGTAATCCAACCAGTTGATATTCCGTATGCACGACGGCGCCGATTTCACGCAAAAACGGGCCGTGAATAACGCCGCCATCGGGGCAGATCACACCCATCATTTTCATTTCTTCATCCACGACCTGAAACAGTTCGTTGATTTCTTTGGGATCGTTTAAAAATGTTTTTAATTGGGCGGCAAAGGTATTTTTGTCTTCTTTGCGTAGGGTGCCCGCAATCGGAATCATGATGGTTTCATTGCCGCGGACTTCGAGATGTTTTTCGGGCGTCGCGCCGATAATGAACTGTCCATCCGCAACATTAGCAAATAACACCGTCATATATTGGCCAGTTTGCTGCAAGGCTTTGCGATAAACAGATAAAATCATCAGCAAATCAAAATCTTTGATTTGACCGCAAAACGATCGCGCGATCGTGCATTGGGACGCATGGCCCGCTTCAATTTCATTGATTTGAAAACGCCGCACCAGATCGGCATATTCTGTATCGGATAGCGACGGCGTGGCATCACCTTCCAGAATTATTTTTATATCGGCCAATCCGGCGATCAGTTTATCTTTGGGAATTTTAATTGCAGTTTCAACAGCGATCGCAAGAATGGGTTCATCGCCATGCGCTTCAAATCCGCGTTCATGGATGGTGCAATAGGGCAGAACAAAAACCACATCGCGGCACGTTTTGCGCGCAAGTGTGTGGATATCATCCAATTTTTTTAATGCGTGAAAATCACCCTGGTAACCCGTAACAAATCCGTCTTTTTCAAACAGAGCGAATGGGCGGCGGGTGTCAATTTCCGCAAACATTATGCCGCCTTTTGATTTTGTAGCGCGGCCAAAATGGCGCGCGTATAATAGGCCAATTCGCCCGCATCGAAATCTTCCAGAATTTCAACCAGGCGAGAGCCAACAATCGCGCCGTCCGCCCCTGCTTTCAGCATCGTGGTGACATCTTCAGGTTTTGAAATACCGAAGCCCGCAATGGCGGGCAGTTTGCAATTCGCATGCACGCGCCCGAAAAGTTCCGCAAGCTGTGAAGAATAATTGGCCTGTGCGCCCGTAATACCCAGGCGCGTTACGACATAAATAAAACCCTCAGCCACGGCAGATATTTTTTGCAGACGTTCGGCCGTGGTGAGCGGCGATGCCATAAAAATTAATTTGAGGCCGTGTTTGCGCAGCGCAGGTAAAATTTCGCCCGTGCGCTCCAGCGGCAGATCAGGAATAAGAATTCCATCCGTCCCGGCAGCGGCGAAATCAGTGGCGAATTTATCCACCCCGCGTGCGAGGACCATGTTGTAATAGCACATGATGGTAAGCGGCGCGGCAGCATGTAAGGCGCGGATTCTTTGCGTCAGACCCAGCGCATTATCGACCGTAAAACCGTGATCCAAAACCTTATTGCCGGCAAATTCGATTACGGGGCCGTCGGCGACGGGATCGCGGAATGGCAGACCGAGTTCCAGGCCATGCGCGCCCGTATCCAATAAAACTTTCGCCGCGGCGAGGCAGGTTTCCGAGGTCGGATAACCCAACATCAAATAAGGCAAATAAGATTTGCCGGATTTTAAAATATCGTAACGATTAGTCATGGGGCGAACCTTTATAATTTTCCAGAATATGCAAATCTTTATCGCCGCGGCCGGACAAATTTACCAGAATATATGCGCCTGGATTTTCACGCGCGATGTGCAGCGCATACGAAATCGCATGGGCGGATTCCAATGCGGGAATAATGCCTTCAGTGCGCGCAGTTTCATGGACGGCGGCGATAGCATCATCGTCCGTCACACTAGCGTAGATCGCGCGACCCATGTCACGCAAATGCGCATGCTCTGGCCCGATGAGAGGATAATCCAGACCAGCGGAAATACTGTGGGTTTCCTGGATCTGTCCGTCGGTATTTTGCAGGCCGAGCGAACGCATCCCATGCAGCACCACTGTTTCACCGCGCGCCAAAACTGCGCCGTGACGGGGCGTATCCAAACCTTCCCCAGCGGGTTCCACGCCGATGAGTTTTACATTTTTATCATCTAAAAAAGCGGCAAATAATCCAATGGCGTTGGAGCCGCCGCCAACACAGGCAATGGCATAATCTGGCAGGCGACCGATATCATCCAGACATTGCGCGCGCGCTTCGGCACCGATGATGGTTTGAAAAAACCGCCCGATCGCCGGAAAGGGATGCGGACCCGCGACCGTGCCCAAGACATAATAGGTCGTTTCGCATGATGCGATCCAGTCGCGCAGCGCGGCGTTGATGGCGTCTTTGAGCGTGCGGCTGCCCGATTGCACTTCGATAACTTCAGCGCCCAATAATTTCATGCGCTGCACATTGGGGGCCTGACGCGCAGCGTCCACCGCACCCATATAGATCACACAAGGAAGACCAAGTTTTGCGCAGGAGAGCGCCGTCGCCACGCCATGCTGGCCCGCGCCGGTTTCAGCAATGATACGGGTTTTGCCCATACGTTTGGCGAGCATTACCTGGCCCAGCGCATTATTGGTTTTATGCGCGCCGCCATGCAGGAGATCTTCGCGTTTAAAATAAATCCGCGCGCCGTATTCTCGTGACAAATTTTCCGCATGATACAGCGGCGTTGGCCGCCCGGCCCAAGTGCGTAGCGCCTCTTTTAATTCAGCCAAGAAACTCGGGTCGTATTCGGCGGCACGGAAGCCTAGGCGCAATTCCTCCAGCACAGGAATAAGGGTTTCGGTGGTGTAAATCCCGCCGTATTCGCCAAAAAAACCGCTATCGTCGGCATCGGCCGGAAGGCTGATAAAGTCTGTCATGGCAAGAGGATTGGATTAGGTTGGAAGAAAAGGCAAGCGCACGCTTACCCAGGACGTTCAATTAATTGCTGCGCCAACGCCAGGAAAGATTAGAAGTCCGAAAATCCATCTATTCACCATATCTATTTGGACCGCAGAATGCAAGCAGAAATTCGAATTGACCCGCAACGCCGATTTCGGCATGACTGAGGCCATGATCCCGGCTTCGACTTATGCGGATATTAACGATGTGCCGCACGACGATATGGCGAATGCCATTCGCGCGCTGGCCATGGATGCGGTTGAGACCGCGAAATCGGGCCATCCTGGTATGCCGATGGGCATGGCGGATGTCGCCACCGTCCTATTTACCAAATTTCTGAAGTTTAATCCCGCCCATCCGACCTGGGCGGATCGCGACCGTTTTGTGTTATCGGCGGGTCATGGCTCAATGCTATTATACGCGCTGCTTTATCTGACAGGCTATGAGCGCATGCCGCTGGAGACACTTAAAAAATTCCGTCAATTGTACAGCCACGCCGCCGGGCATCCCGAAGTCATGCATAACGCGGGGATTGAAACCACCACTGGGCCACTGGGCCAGGGCATCGCGACCGCCGTTGGCATGGCGCTGGGCGAACGCATGTTGAACGCGCAATTTGGCGACGATTTGGTGAGCCATCATACCTATGTCATCGCATCCGACGGCGATTTGATGGAGGGTATCAGCCACGAATGCTGTTCCCTAGCCGGACATTTGTGCCTGAATAAATTAATTGTGCTGTATGACGATAACGGCATTTCGATTGACGGCAAAACGGATCTGTCATTCAGCGACGAAACCACAAAACGGTTTGAAGCCTATGGTTGGAAAACATGGGAAGTAAATGGCCATGATCCCGAGTTGATCGAAGCTGCCATTCACCAGGCACGGACGAGCGACCGGCCAAGTTTAATTTGCTGCAAAACCGTGATCGGCCTGGGTGCGCCGACGAAGGCAAATACGGCAGCCTCGCACGGTTCACCATTGGGCGAAGAAGAAATCAAAGGCGCGCGGAAAAATTTGGGCTGGATTCATCCGCCTTATTTTATTCCAGAGAAAATTTTGCAAGCCTGGCGTGCGGCGGGTGGGCGCGGTGCGGCGGATTATGCAGATTGGGAACAACGTCATCAAAACGCCCCGCCCCAGGCGCGCATTCAATTCGAATATGCCCTGTCGGCTAAAATTTTACCCGGCGCGGCAAAAGCCTTGGAAGAATATAAAAAACAGGCGGTTCGGGATAAGCCAAAAATCGCCAGCCGCGCCGCGAGCGGCCAAGTATTGGAAGTTTTAATGCCATTGGTACCGCAACTGGTCGGCGGAAGTGCGGATTTGTCGGGTTCGAACCTGACCAAAACCAAAGGCGTGCCAGACATCGTGCAAGCAGGTAAATATAAAGGCCGTTACATTCATTACGGCGTGCGCGAACATGCCATGGCGGCGGCGATGAATGGTTTGGCGCTGCATGGCGGTTTTATTCCTTACGGCGGCACGTTTTTGGTTTTTTCTGATTATTGCCGTCCGGCCATCCGTCTGGCCGCCTTGATGGAACAACGCGTCATTCATGTGATGACGCATGACTCGATTGGCTTGGGCGAAGACGGCCCAACGCATCAGCCAGTGGAGCATTTATCCGCGCTGCGTGTTATCCCCAATGTAAAAGTTTTCCGTCCTTCCGATGCGGTGGAGACGGCGGAATGCTGGGAAGTCGCGTTGAATAATTCCGGTGGTCCGAGCATCCTTGCTTTATCTCGCCAGAATTTGCCAACAATGCGGACGGACTTTGCCGAAAATAAATCCGCGCGCGGGGCGTATATTTTAAGTGAAGCGAAGGGCGCGCTCCAAGTCGTTATCATGGCGACGGGTTCCGAAGTTGCGATCGCCCTGGAAACACAAACCTTATTATCTGAAATCGGCGTGGCCGCGCGCGTGGTTTCCGCACCCTGTTTGGAAATATTCGCCGCGCAGACTGCCAAATACCGCGCGGAAATTTTACCTGCGGGGACATTGCGCGTTGCCATTGAAGCCGCATCGCAAATGTCTTGGGATAAATACCTGGGTGAAAATGGATTGTTCTGCGGTATGGATGGTTTCGGCGCCAGCGGACCATACGAAGAGTTATATAAACATTTCGGCCTGACCGCACCGGCGATTATGACGAAGATCAAAACCAAATTAGGAAAATAATTACTTGGCGAAATAGGGGAATTATGTAATCCTTTTCCAGAAAGGAAAAATATATCATGCTGACTTTAAATGATGCTCCTCAAATATTAACAAAGAAATTAGTTGCCGTTTTAAATGAAAAACTTGAACCCGGCACGGCGATGAATGCCCTCGCCCATATGGCGCTGGGCATGGGAGCGGCGCTGGGGCCCGAAGAAAGCCTGATGTGCGATTATGTGGATGCCGACGGCGCGCATCATCCTTCAATTTCCGCCTATCCGTTTATTATCCTTAAAGGTCGCCCGGGCAAAATCCGCGAAGCGATAGACATCGCGCAGGGCAGCGACATCCGCGTAGTTGATTTCGTCAATACCATGACGGTTGGCGGCTATACGGAACAATTACAACGCACGCACCAGACCACCAATGCGGACCTGGAATTTTACGGCGCGGTTTTGTACGGGGATGCGGCCGCCGTGACGGAAATCACAAGGAAATTTTCGCTGTTCAAGTAGTTAAAGCCTTTCCGGCCCTTGCCTTTTCAGTGCTTGATCGCCTAGAAAATAGCCATGACCACACGCATTGCCATTTCCGGAACAGGGCGCATCGGCCGCCTGTGCATCCGCGCGCCGTTTGAAACTAGCGGGACAGATATTGAAATTGTTGCTATCAATTCACGCGGCAAGTTAGATGCACTGGTGCATTTATTAAAATACGATTCCGTGCATGGGCGGTTCGGCGGCACCATCACGCATGATGAAAATTCCATTACCATCAACGGTAAAAAAATTCCGGTCTTGCAGGAATCCGACCCGGAAAAACTGGATTGGAAACCATACGATGTGGACGTGCTGTTCGAATGCACCGGCAAATTTTCCGACCGCGACGGCGCGATGAAACATATCAAGGCCGGGGCGAAAAAAGTTTTGATTTCCGCGCCCGGCACGGATGAAGACATCATGGCCGTTTATGGTGTCAATCACGATCAGATCAAAGCCGAACATAAAATTGTCTCTAACGGTTCCTGCACGACCAATTGCCTGGCACCTGTCGCAAAGGTTTTAAATGACAGTGTCGGCATCGCGCGCGGTTTTATGACGACCATTCATGCTTACACAGGCGACCAGAATATCCATGATGGCAGTCACAAGGATTTGCACCGCGGTCGTGCCGCGGGTCTGTCCATGGTGCCGACCACGACCGGCGCGGCGAAATCCATTGGCAAGGTTATCCCCGCACTGAAAGGTAAACTGGACGGCGTGGCGATCCGCGTTCCGACGGCGAATGTTTCCATGATCGATTTAAAATTCGACGCGGCGCGCGCAACGACCGTTGAGGAATTGCAAAATGCTTTCCGAGCCGCTGCGGATGGTCCATTAAAAGGTATTCTAGCTGTCTATGACGAACCGCTCGTTTCCATTGATTTCAATCATTCCGACTGCTCAGCCTATGTCGCGCTGAAAGAAATTAAAGTCATTGACGGCACGCTGGCGCGCGTCATGGCCTGGTATGATAATGAATGGGCTTTCTCTCTACGTATGCTGGATATCGCGGGCGTGATGCAAGCTACGGGATAAATTAAGTTTATAAAACCGCCCGTACATCCTGTTCGGCAACTACTTTGGCGACGAAGGCTTCACCCGGACCGCGCAGTAAAATAAAATTCAATTCGCCGCGGTTGTTTTTCTTATCGCCGCGCATGCGCGCGAGGATATCATCGGGCGCAAAGGCACCATAAAATTTTGGGTCAACCGGTAGGCCGACCTGTCCCAAATGGCTTTCAATACGGCGGATGAGGGCGCCTTCGCAATACCCCAAATGCGCCGATAATTCAGCTGCTTTCACCAATCCTAATGCCACCGCCTCGCCATGCAAGAGTGCGCCGGAATAACTAGAAAGTGCTTCATAAGCATGGGCAAAAGTATGGCCTAAATTTAATAGCGCCCGCAGGCCGGTGCGTTCCTCTGGATCCTGCACCACAATAACCGCCTTATTCGCACAGCAGCGGTGAATGGCGAAGGTCAAAGCATCCGCATCCAATGCTAATAATTTTTTGCCATTCGCTTCGCACCAGTTGAAAAACTCCGCGTCGTTAATCAGGCCATATTTCACAATCTCGGCATAGCCCGCCAGCAATTCGCGATGCGGCAGGGTTTGCAGCATTTTCGGATCGATCAACACTAGCGCGGGATGATGAAAGGCACCGACCAGATTTTTGCCTTCGGCCACATTAATGCCGGTTTTGCCGCCCACGGAACTATCCACTTGCGCGAGCAGCGTCGTCGGCATTTGCACATAACGGACGCCGCGCAAAACCGTGGCCGCGACAAATCCGGCGAGATCCCCCACCACCCCACCGCCCAGCGCGATGATAAGACTGTTCCGGTCCAATCCACCACGCAGCAATTGCCGCACGACGTCTTCGTATTGCGCGAAAGATTTACTGCCCTCACCCGCTGGCACAACAATGGGCACGGCGATATCGAGCGCCGCCGCGCGCAAGGATGAAATTAACGGCATCACATAATATTGCGCGCAATGCTCATCCGTCACCACGAAAACACGCGTGGGCGAGAGCGCGGCAATCTTTGCACCTGCCTCGGCCAGCCCGCCTGCCTGGATATGAATGTCATAGGCGTGGTCCGCCAGTTTAATGCGCAAAGGTTTCATGATTGCGTTACCACCTTGTTATCTTGTGCGACCGCATAGGCGTGCAGGCGGTCCAACACCACATCCAGCGTCTGCCAGCGCGTGAAATTATCCGTATCCACCACCAGCGTCGCTTTTTCGTATAATGGATAACGTTTCACCATTAAATCGGCCAACACTGCCGCGGGATCGGCAGTTTGCAACAATGGCCGGTGCTTGCCGCGCTGGGTGCGGTATACCAACGTCTCCAGCGTCGCACGTAGCCAGACAGAAATCGCACGCTCTTGAATGACCGCGCGCGTTGCCTCTTGCACAAAGGCGCCGCCGCCAGTGGCCAACACCATCGATCCCTGCGTCAGCAAATCGCCAATCACACGCCGTTCCAATTCGCGGAATTTTTCCTCGCCAAAACGGTCGAAAATTTCGGTAATCACGAGACCGCCGATTTTTTCAATTTCATGGTCGGAATCATAAAACGGCAGGCCCAATTTCTCCGCCAGATGCTGGCCCAATTGGGTCTTGCCGACGCCCATTAGGCCGACCAGCACGATCGGCCGCCCCAGCGATTTGATCGCTTGCAAATAGCGGGCATAAGGCCCGATGGTTGGTTGGTTGCCTGTCATGTGCAAATATGGTTTACCATAGAATGGTTTTTGGCCAAGGTGTGGAGAGCGAAGAAGATGTTAAAGTATCTATTTGGCGCGTTAGTAATTGCGGTGGTGGGCAGCGTGGCCGTTCTGACCTTTTGGCGTATTCCCGCGCCCAGCAAGCCCGTGGAAGTGGTAATTCCAAATGATCACTTCAAATTATAAGCGTCTGGCGGCACTAGCATTATTGGGTTTATTAACGGGCTGCCTGCCGCCGCCTGCGACGGGTGAAATGCATAGCGTCGCGGCCGTAGATAATGCGCCCATACTGGCCGATATGCGGGTTGCACAACGCGCCAAGGATGCCGCGCTGAATGTCGGCACCAAACCCGTGCCCGCAACCGGCGACGTACACGAAGTTTCCCTGGGCACCATTTCAATGCGCGCGGTAGCCGAGCGGCTGGACCGGATTGAATTATGGCATGACGGCGACACAGGTGCGATCAACCGCGCGATTTGGGACGGTGTGGATCCTAAAGATGCTGTTGCATTACTGTACAGCCTGATCGGCAGCAAACAGGAAGAAGTGAAAAAAATTACGCTGCGTATTGCGATGTCGGCGGTTTATACCCCCGAAGGCATAGAGGCAATGGATTATGTGCGCTGGCGCGCGGCAGTTCTGGCGGTGGATAAAAAATATGTTGAGGCCGCGCGGTTACTGAACGCCGCACGCATCGGCCGCGACAGCAATGCGGATTTGGTTGCACGCATTACCTATGAATTGGCGAGCAATCAGGTGGAATCTGCCTGTGTGGAAGCCATGGCGGCAGGCCGGGCGGGCGAAACTCCGTTTTGGCAAGGCATGCAGGCACTGTGCGCCTGGCAGGCGGGCGATAGGGATGTCGCCGCGCAAATGCGGGATGCCATCGCCGATGAGGGTATCAAGGTTGCGGCGGAAAAACTAAATGGCAAAAATCCCGATGCGAAACCTTTGATTGCAGCCTTGGTGAATGCATCGGGCGCACTGCCGCTGGCGGAGCCGGTGGCGGATAATGCGGATTTGATTTTCAAATTGAAAAGTTTGCTTTCCGATATCAAAGACGCAGAGGATAGCACTATAGCCGCAAAAAATAATCAGGGTGAGTTATTGTTATTATCATTGGGCGCGCTGGCAGCGGAATCCAAAGATGAGGACACGCAAAGCGTCACGCATCAGGCGCTGGAACTGATAAAAGTGCATTAAATAATTATGGGGCTGTACCAGCTAACTCGTGCAGGTTTATGTGTGGAGCATGCGGAAGGGCCGGTTAAGCAGGGCTAAGCAACAACGCTTGATTGAACATTTGTGGCTGGGACGACCGTCCGGACGGCGGCAGCGCTGGTGGGTGTTAATTTCAAAACGGCGGCGTATTATTTTCACCGCCTGCGCGAGATCATCTATCAAGCAACGGAAGATGAGACTCCGTTTGGCGGCGAAGTCGAAGTGGATGAGAGTTATTTTGGCGGACGACGCAAAGGCATGCGCGGCCGGGGTGCGGCGGGCAAGGTTCCAGTATTTGGTCTTTTAAAGCGGAAAGGCAAGGTTTACGCGAAGGTGATTCCGAACGCCAAAAGCAAAACACTGATGAATATTATGGCGAAACGGATTGTTCCCGACAGTATTGTTTATTCCGACGCGTTTCATTCCTACAACATTCTGGATGTATCCGGTTTCAAACATTATCGCATCAACCATTCAAAACTTTTTGCTTATAAGAAAAACCATATCAACGGAATCGAGAACTTTTGGAATCAAGCCGAGCAGCACATGCGTAAATTTAATGGTGTGCCGCGTGAGAATTTTCCGCTATTCTTGAAGGAATGCGAGTGGCGATTTAACAACCCAGACCCACGAGCACAATTAATCCAAGTCAAACAATGGGTTAAACAGTATCTAACGTAGTTAGCTGGTACAGCCCCATAATTAAATCATATAGCTAAAGGATAAAATATTTTTTGTTGTAGTAATTTTGGAATACTATTTACGTTATGTGAATATATTATTTAACCTATGAAGATTAAAATATGAACGCAGAAGAACCCATTCTTTTAGAAGAAATTAAAAGAGGCTCTTTTGGAGCAGATGATCTTAAAAGATTACTTACGAATGGCCCTAATACTTCTCCTAGAAGGAACATTCTGGAAGATGCTATGGACGCTATTCGGGAGGGCCTTACAGCGGGCAATCCTACAGAAATGGAAGTTGCGGTACATTGTAGATTGTTTTCTGAAGATAGAAATCTACGCTTCAAGAAAGATTTAATGCTGCCGTAGGCTATTTAAATGATATGAATGCTAACGGAGACAAGGGGCAAAAAGCCGAAGCGAGAAAGATTTTAACTTTCTTAAAAGTTCTGCAACGGCAGTAAATCGAGGGGCTGAGGAACATAATGAAGGTATGGGCTTACTTTATGGCCGCGCCGCCCCTGGTACAATCGCAAAAAATATACAGCGTCAGTTCAGTTATCACACATAGATTTGGTGTATCCTCAAAATTTAAAGAGGTTATATAATCCTCTATAGAAAGAGGGATGAGCGATTGAAAATAGTTAATTCGAAAAAAATCATTCCTGTAAATGATAAAATGCAGCGCGGTTACAGCTATCAACTGACCGCACCCATGGGTAAAAACTTCGCGCCGGATTTCAAGCCATTTTTTACGCCGCAAAAAATGCTGGAACTGGGTGTGTTTGAAGGCAAATACATAAATGACTGCCAGGACGAATTTCCGAAATTCTGGTTTAGAAAGGCGAAAATTAGCCCGGTCGCCGACCCCAAATTGAATTTTTTTAAAATCAAAAGCCGGCAACCGCTTTCAGTCTGGCGTGATAAAGGCTGGATCATTGGGCCCGATCCGCGCGGCTGGTTTCAATGGTACTGCCGTTATTATTTGGGCCGCCGCCTGCCCGATGTGGATGCACAACAAATCAAACGCTGGCGCGCCTTTGTCCGTCACGGCGCACAGGTGAAATTAAACTGTATGCCCGGCGACTTGTCTTGCCGCCCACGCCAACGCCAAGCCTTGTTGCAATGGTCGCACGATCCGTTTTTGGTAGATCTTATCCCGGGCAAGCGCCACAGGCGTGCCGATCCGGGATCCCAGGAAGAATAAGGGATTCTCTACTTTCATGAGATCCCGGATAGCAGCTGCGCTAAGCCGCCTTCGCTACGCTACGGCGAGCCAAGCCCCGCTAGCTTCCGGGATGACATTACTTATACGCCACCTTAACAATCTCATAGACCTTCGAACCGCGCGGAGTCACGACTTCAACCGACTGGCCAGATGATTTCCCGATCAGCGCGCGCGCAACGGGCGAGGTAATGGAAATCTTGCCCTTCGAAATGTCCGCTTCGAATTCGCCGACGATTTGGTAGTTCACCTTATCATCCGTATCTTCGTCAATCAGTGTCACTGTCGCGCCGAATTTGATTACTTTGCCAGACAGTTTGGACGGATCAATCACTTCCGCGCGTGAAATTTTGTCTTCCAATTCCAGAATGCGACCTTCAATAAAGCTCTGGCGTTCGCGTGCCGCATGATATTCCGCATTCTCGGACAGGTCGCCATGCTCGCGCGCCTCGGCGATCGCCTTGATGACTTCCTGGCGGTCGGTGTGTTTGAGCTGTTTCAGTTCACCTTCCAGGGAAGTAAAACCGCGCTCGGTCATGGGCACTTTTTGTACTGCGGACATGGTTGATCCTCGATCTTGATTAAGGCTGGATAATGTAGCAAATTCCGGTTGGGATTTCAAGAAAAACTGTAATTATGCGGCTTTCCGGGGATTTTTGGCACTGGCAGCTAAGTAATTTTGCAGCCTTTCGACCGTCAGGTTCCCTGCCCCAACGGCTTGAAGCGCGCCAATAGCTTCTACCGCCCCACGTGCGCCGGACAGGGTTGTATAATGCGGGATATTATACGTCAGCGCCGTGCGGCGGAGTGAAAAGCTGTCAGCCGTCGCCTGGGCGCCCTGAACGGTATTAATCACCAGCTGAATTTCACCGTTAATCATGGCGTCGACGATATGCAATTGGCCTTGGAATACCTTGTTAATGCGTTGAGTTTGCAGACCTTGTTCGTTCAAAAACGCTGCCGTGCCGTCTGTCGCGACCAATTTAAAACCCAAATCTAGCAGTTTTTGCGCGGTAGGAATGATCAGCGCCTTATCGCGTTCCTTGACGGAAATAAAGGCCGTGCCAGTAGTGGGTAGCATATAGCCCGCGCCCATTACCGCCTTGGCATAGGCCAGGCCGAATTCAGCATCGATGCCCATGACTTCACCCGTTGATTTCATCTCCGGTGACAACAAAATATCCACGCCCGGAAATTTATTGAACGGAAAGACCGGCGCCTTAACCGCAGTATGCGGCGGATGTTGTTCGGCCAGATTGAACTTAGAAAGTTTTTCACCCGCCATGACGCGCGCACCGATTTTAGCGACTTCTACGCCGGTCGCCTTTGCCACAAACGGCACGGTGCGCGAGGCCCGCGGGTTAACTTCGAGCAAATAAATTTTATCGTCTTTGATCGCAAATTGAATATTCATGAGGCCGACAACGTTTAATGCCTTAGCCAGCACACGTGTCTGACGGCGAATTTCATCCTGGAGTTTTTCAGACAGCGAATAAGGTGGCAGCACACAGGAGCTATCGCCTGAATGCACGCCCGCTTCTTCGACATGCTCCATGATGCCCGCGATAAATACATCTGTGCCGTCTGAAATCGCATCCACATCGACTTCGCCTGCATCAATCAAAAAACTATCGAGCAGCAGTGGGCTATCACCAGAAATTTTCACTGCGTTATTGATGTAACGGTCCAGGCCAGTTTCATCGGTCACAATTTCCATGCCCGCACCGCCCAGAACGTAAGACGGGCGCAATACTAGGGGATAACCTACTTCTGAAGCAACACGGCGCGCTTCATCAGCCGAGCGCGCAATCCCGTTGGCCGGTTGTTTTAAACCCAATTTTTGCACGAGTTGTTGAAAACGTTCGCGGTCTTCGGCCAGATCAATCATATCAACCGAAGTACCCAAAATCGGAATGCCGACCGCCTGTAAATCATGCGCAAGTTTCAGCGGTGTTTGACCGCCGTATTGCACAATGACGCCCAGCAACTCGCCGTTGCTGGCTTCGCGTTGGATGACTTCAATGACATCTTCCGCCGTCAGGGGTTCAAAATACAAACGGTCAGAGGTATCGTAATCCGTCGACACGGTTTCCGGATTGCAATTGATCATGATAGTTTCAATGCCGGCCTCACGCAGTGCATAGGCGGCATGGACGCAGCAATAATCGAATTCAATTCCTTGCCCAATGCGGTTCGGCCCGCCGCCGAGGATCACGATTTTACGCGCGGTGGATGGAGTGGCTTCGCAGGCGGATTTACCGAAAGATGGATTTTCGTAGCTGCTGTAAAAATAATTTGTGCTGGCCGGAAATTCCGCCGCGCAAGTATCGATACGGCGAAAGGCCGGGCGGATGCCGAACCGATGGCGGATGGTTCGGATTTCAGTTTCTTTTTTGCCGCATAACTTCGCCAGGCGCGCATCGGAAAAGCCCATGCGTTTGAGTGCAAACATGTCATCCGGATGCGTTAAAAATTTCGTATCGCCACCCGTGATATCCACCAATAACTGCGGGAATTCCAGGTATCCGGCAGCCTTGTTAAAATGACCAGCCTTAGGCACAAAAATTAAATTCACGCCCAAATTGGCCGCCAATTGATGGCCGTTTTCCAAATCCACATAAGGATCATCATCAGAATGATAAACGGAAAATTTATGTCCGTTGTTAGAAATCTTTTTCCAATCGAACGGCGCACCGGTAAACGGCTGATCGCATTCCCAGTTCTTTACCGGTTGAATACCAATCGGCGTGCCAACAAAATAAACCCCACGCACTGGCGTTTTTAATTGCTCCAACAGGCGCAACGCAAAAACACCGCCCAAACTATGACCGACAAAAATCGTATCGGCATTTATTTTATGCTGGTGCGGCGCCATGACTTTAAACCAGTTTTCCAGTGTCTGATTTTTCGGCGTGGGGAAATGCGGCACGATGGTTTCAACACCTTGTTTTTCCAATTCGGCTTTCAACCATGGGAACCAGTTTTCATCCGGATCACCCGCCGTGCCATGAAAAATGAAGGCGGTTTTGGGTAAGGCCTGCGCGCGGATATTATTTTCCGTTTGTACGATGGCGCTGATCTGCTCCAGGAACCATGGATCAATTGCAGAAGCCGTGTGCACTTCACTAACCGTCAGGCCGCGGCGGAAAGCTTCGGCAACCGCCAGAATGCGTTGCGGAGTTGCCTTGGCAACAACGGCGATTAAGCCTTCGCGCGATTGCGGCAAATAATCCTGTTCATCAAATCCGGCCAGGGATTTTTCCATGCCGCGCAGTGCCTTTTGCATCGACTCTTGGAAATTGCGGCCGATGGCCATGACTTCACCCACCGACTTCATTTGCGTGGTGAGGGCGCTGTCCGAGCCGCGAAATTTTTCAAAGGCAAAACGGGGGATTTTTGTTACGACGTAATCAATCGTGGGTTCAAACGATGCAGGTGTGATTTTGGTAATATCATTTTGCAATTCATCCAGCGTGTAACCCACCGCCAGTTTCGCTGCGATTTTGGCAATCGGAAAACCTGTTGCTTTTGACGCAAGCGCGGACGAACGCGACACGCGCGGATTCATTTCAATCACAATCATGCGGCCCGTTTGCGGATTGATGGCGAATTGCACGTTACTGCCACCCGTCTCCACACCAATTTCGCGCAAACAAGCGATGCTCGCATTCCGCATGATCTGATATTCTTTATCCGTCAGGGTCAGCGCCGGCGCGACGGTGATGCTGTCGCCTGTATGCACACCCATCGGATCAATATTTTCAATCGAACAAATGATGATGGCATTGTCGGCGCAGTCACGCACGACTTCCATTTCATATTCTTTCCAACCAAGCACGGATTCTTCGATCAAGACTTCCGTCGTCGGCGATGCCGCCAGGCCACCGCGCACGATGCTCTCATATTCTTCGCGGTTATAAGCAATACCGCCGCCTGTGCCACCCAATGTAAAACTCGGCCGGATAATGGCAGGTAACCCAATATCAGGCAGTGCTGCCAAAGCCTCGTCAAAATTATGCACCACGCGTGATTTGGGACAGTCCAAACCAATTTTTAACATCGCGTTTTTGAATAGCTGGCGATCTTCAGCCTTGTTAATCGCCTCGCGGTTGGCGCCGATTAACTCAATCCCCAACTCATCCAATACGCCCATATCGGCGAGTTTTAAGGCGGTATTTAATGCCGTCTGCCCGCCCATGGTCGGCAATAAGGCTTGCGGACGTTCTTTGCGCAGAATTTTCGCCACGGTTTCCGGCGTGATCGGCTCTATATACGTCGCATCCGCCATATTCGGATCCGTCATGATCGTGGCGGGATTGGAATTAATCAGCACCACGCGATAGCCCTCATCACGGAGCGCTTTACACGCCTGCGCGCCGGAATAATCGAATTCACAGGCTTGGCCGATAATGATGGGACCCGCGCCAATAATGGCGATGGTTTGTAGATCTGTACGCCGGGGCATTAAAGCGGTGTTATAGGCACCGCTTTAATGTCACGCAAGCAAAATATCAAACCGTCTAGTAGCAAAATATTATGCCGACAGCACGCGATATTCGTTTTCGTGTCCCGCCTGGTAGCAATTGCTGTCCTTACAACGACGGCAAATACGGTTGTGCGATCCGCAGGAATTAAACGCGGACGAACACATCAGGCAGTTGCGGGGTTTTTTGTTCGCTTGAACGGGCGATTCCACCGCTGCACCAGAAGCACTACGAATTCGGGAAAAGGACACTACATTGGAATGAACCAGAACCGGACGTTTTTTAATCACACGCGGCGTTTGATTTTCCCCCTCTGGCTTTCGGCCCGGCATTGCGCGGCGTTCCAGACCAATACGGACAGCCTGGGTCAGAACAGCGCTGATGGTGCGATTTAGGCGCGTTGCAATTTCATCCACAGGGACATCTTCTATCCACATCACCCTTAAATCATCCCATTGTTGGGCCCAAGTAACGGTGGCAGGTTTCAAATCTTGTAATTGTTGCAGTGTTTGTTTGCGTGTGAGCATGATTTTAATCTCCGTTTAAAGTTTGGCGGTTAAAAATGGTTATTAAAAAAGTTTTTAAATATGCCAGGCCAATTTAATTTCTGACCTGATGTTGTTAACCTATCAAATCTTGGATATCTGAGTCAATAAAATTTTATTGATTTGTTTTATTTTATTTATAAAATGACACTTCGATGAACTAAAAATGACAAAAATATGACATTGTCAAATAAAATTCACTAAAATTTTAGTTAAATGGTTTGTAACACCGCACGTCTGTATGATATGATTAAAAATACGTATAGTGTCTGTAACACGACTCGGGCGTTTGGATGAGGTTCACGATGCAAAAACTAATCTCCGGTTTATTAATCACACTATTGGCGCTGCCGGTGCCTGCCTTTGCTCAGGCGCTTTCCCCAACGGATTCAAATTCGCCGGTTAATCCGAATAACCCTGTCTTTGCACCTTTAAAATCAAAACTGATCGCAAACATTCAAGTCCCCATTTACAATGCCGACGGGACGGTAAGCGGCCAAGGTCCATCACCTTTATATACAATGGCACAGGCACAAAGTGATGTTGCTCAGGCGGTTAGCGCTGGCAAGCCGGGTGCAGCAGCCTGTAACCCTATAGTGTGGGCATCTTTAATGCAAGAATACCAGCAGCACGTGGCACAAGATGTAGCGGCTGCCATTGCCATGAACAACCGGATGACGCCCGCACTTAATAATAAATGTATTCCTAATGCAGCTGGAAAAGACCGCCAAACTCTCATCAAACAAATCGAGGATAAATTACAGCAAATGGCGCAAAGCGCTATTTGCAGTCTGAACTGGTCCAGTATCTTTGGCTTTAACATCGACATTAGTTTGGGTATTTGCAAAAACGGCCAGCTATTTAGCGCCAATGCAAGTGCAACCAGCAACGCACAAACCACGGTGAATGGACAGGATGTGTTTGGCCAATCGGGCTGCGTGACGCCGGGTTCTGTTAATCAAGGCTCAGTCACAAATGCTGTAACCTTATCTGGACAACTGGCAAACAACCCCAATCTATCGAGCCTCAACGTTCCTAGTGTAGCTGTACCAACAAATGGTGGCGGCACAACGATTGGTATCATTCACGCTGGTAGCGGCGGCGGCGGCAACGGCGGTGGTAATCTTTTGCAGCAGAGTGCTGCACCGCCACCCGTGACTCCGGCCCCTGCGCCGACGCCACCACCTGCAGCTACGACCCCACCACCTCATAATATTTACAATTGATGGACTGGAGAATACCTATGAAAAATATCCTCTCCCCCATAGCTTTTACAGCGCTAGGTTTGCTAGCGGTATTTTCGATGCCTCAGGCTGCATTTTCGCAAATACCGGCCATTCAAACCCCTGTTCCCTGCGTTATTACGTCGCCTGGGACATCCTTTGGTTGCGCCAGCGATTCCGCAGTGAATGGTGTTAGCTCCGCAGTCGGTGCAATGAACCAAGCTATCACCAATTCTATTGGTATTCTGGCCAAGGAAATCACTGCGAACGAAGCCATCAGCGACGCCCAAAAAACCAATACCACAGTTCAAAATCAGGCGATTACTGCGGGTATGCAAAACGGCGCGGCAGTCCTAGCCGCCATTCAGAAATATAAACCCAGTTATGAAGATTGCGCCAGCATGACCAGCCGCATGGTCTCTTCGGCTATTGGTGCGAGCTTCCGCACGGATGCCGCCATGTTGGCCTTGTCCGATCCCAAACAAGGCACCAGCGATGCGGCCATTTTAATTAAGGGTCCACCAGGCGGCGCGGAAGCTTACCGCCAAGCCTATGCGACCAAGGCACAGACCGCGATGAACGAAGTTGCCAAAGGCACGCCAAGCTATACGGATGCCGGCACCTTTAACCCGGATATGAGTCAGGTAAAAATGTTTTGCCAAAGCGATAAATGTTTTAATGCCTCTTTATTCAATATGGTAAATGGCATGATGATTATGTCCACTGGTGACAAACCGCCGACCGCGGCCGCGAATAATCCGCAAATCGGGAATTACTTTTTGCAGCGCGCGGCATGGGGCGCAGACCGCAGCGAGGCGCGGGAGACCATCTTTAAACTCTTGCCCAAAATGTATAAAAGCCGGGCTTATTACACCCAAGCATTGGCCAGTTTTGGCAACAATCCCGATGCCGTTACGATTTTAAACCAAGAATATCCGAATTCGGCGAAAATCGGCCTGTCAGAATATGAACTACAGGAAGCGGAATTTGCGGCTCTGACGTCTGCACAAGAAACGCTGGTCAAGGTCGGCCAAGGTGACGCGGAACGCCAACGTGCAGCCGCAACCCTGCAAGCCAATGCAGCGCAATTGCAAATCGCAAAAATGGAACGGGATGCCTTTGATGGTGCCCTACGTGCGATTAAAAATACACCGCCATCTGTGAGCGCCAGCGCCATCAGCACGACGCACTGATCCGGTTAGGACAAGTATTGGACCAAAGAATTCTGGCTAAAATCGGAGATGATTTTATAGGTGGCCTGCTGTTGGGTTTGCAAGGTGGCCAATTGCGCTGCAACCTGCGCTAAATCCGCATCTTCAAAGGTAGAAATACTGCTGCTGACCGTCAGCTGTGTGGCTTGCTGTTGCGTTGAAAGCGTCGCCATTTGATTGCGTGTGATCCCCAACTGGCCCTGCGCCGTGGTGACGCCGGTACTGCCTGTCGTCAGGCGGCTTTGGGCGTCAGTATATAGTGCCCAAAAATCGGTGGGATGATTGGGATCATATTGCAGACTGGAAATTTCCGCCAAGCCTTTGATGACTTGTTGAAACGTGCTGCCATCCGCTTTGAGCGTATAGTTCAACGTCACGTTCTCTGCCGCCTGAAAGGTATTATTACCGGCTGCTGCCAGACCAGGGTCATAACCCAATTGCGTTTCGGTCATGGCGTTTAAATTCGCAATCACCGTCGCAGCAGGCGTGGCGCTGCTGCTATAAGTTCCCACAATCGTGGCCACATTGGTTCCTGCTGCTGTCGTATCCGCAATGGGCGGCTTATCGGTTTGGTTGCCGGCAAAGACATATTCGCCGCCAACACTGGTATTTAGGCTTGCCATAATACTGGCCAAGGCATTTTGTGCATTCGTTTGAATTTGGGCCAGCGTGCCGGCATTTGGTACCCCGCCCTGGCTAAGCTTCAGCATTGCCGATGTCACATTTTGAATTTGGCTGGTAATATTACTCAGGGAGGTATCCATATTATTGGTCTTTAACGCCACGCCATTAATAGTCCCGACATAATTAACCAAGGCATTATATTGGGCGTGGAGATTCAGGGATGTACCCGCCTTAGAACCCAAATCCGCATAAGTATCTGCAACACTTCCAGTGGAAACCTGACGCGACAGATCGGCGATTTGGGAGGCCAAACTTTTAATCGCCTGGTTATTCGCAAAGTTAATTCCAATGTTTGATACAGTCATAGCGTTACTCCTTTGGGGCTAGCCGGAAACCGATGATAAAAGTTCCTTAAACATCTGCGATATCGTGGTGATCATACGCGCGTTTGAGGCATAGGCATTTTGAATGGAGACCAAATCCGTCATTTCCTTATCAATCGAAACAGCGCCTTGATCGTCCGAGTTTTTTTGCAGCGTGCTTTGATAATTGGTTTGATAGGTGTTATCGGATTTCACTTGGGAATATTGCTGCGCTAAGGTGGATATCACGTTATTGGCGAAATTTGTAATCGTACCGCTGGTTGGCATATTATTGATGGTCAGCGTGCCACCCGGCCCCAAACCCGTGGTATTAAACGGCGTATTGGGCGTTCCGCCAGCATTGGCATTGGCACCGAATGCATAGTTCAGAACATTTTGAATATTGATGTTATCACTTGCGTTAAAAGGCCCGCCCCCCGCAGTTCCGGTTTGCAACAAGGCCGGATTGCCGACAACGGCACTATTGACCTGGATGGTGCCGCTAAAGCCGGCATAACCGGTTGGCGTATTGGCCGGCACATTACCGGAAGCATCCGTAAAAAGTTTGACATTCTGCGCGTTAAAGCGGGCGGCCATTTGGCGCGCAGTTTCATCTATCATGGCTTGAGCCTGCGGCAGCGCCACATCACGCAAGCTAATCAAACCGCCCATGGCACCTGACGTAATTTGACTGGTAATATCAACGCCATTCAGCATAATACCATTGATGCTGGCAGGATAATAACTTTGTGCACTTAAAGGCGCCGCAGAATAGCTGAGGGTTTGCGCCTGTGTGTCCGCCAGCAAAGTTCCGTTTGATGTACTGACATTGACGGTACCGTCGCTGTTATTAAAGGTCTGAATGTTCATATTGAGCGATAAACTGGCAATGGCTGAATCGCGCTGATCTTGCAAATCGACAATATTGTTATTGGTGCCTTGCTGCTTGGCAATTTGACTATTCAGGCTAGCAATCTGGCTCAGCAATTGATTGGTAGCGCCGATCGTATTGCTCAAATCGGATACGGTATTATTTCTCAGGCTTTGGATATTTTGCGACAGGCTGTTGAAACTTGTCGCCAAATTCTGAGCGTCATTCACAATCTGCGTTTGCAGAATATTATTGCTTGGGTCTGAATCCAGCGAAATAAAATCATTTTTCAACGTCGTTAATTTAGTGGCAAATGACGTCGCGCTATCCGGTGTGCCAAAGGTTTGCTGCAATTGATTAAGATAGGTCTGTGATGTTTGTGAGGCCGTGGCAACACTGTTTTGCTGCCATAAATTGCTGAGCAGGCCGAGATTAACGCTGCGGGTCAAGGCACCGGTTTGCACCCCTGCCGCTTGTCCATCTGCGGTAACGGACATCTGAGTCAACCGTTTAGCGGTGTAACCTGGCGTGGAAGCATTGGCAACATTCGCAGAAATGACCGCTAGCTGCTTATCCGCAGCTGATAATCCTCCTACGGCGATATTTAAAGCGTTGCTCATTTACCCATGCCCGGTTTCGTTCTGTAGTAAGAATGCAAGAACCGGGCCAGGTGGCAGTTTTTCTTAGCGAATGCGTAGCAGAAATTAGAAAAACGCCGTCCCGGGAAGTAGCACAACTGTTACCGGGATCCATTTACTATTTATGGCTGTATTGGGTGACTAAGCGTCCGCGGCCTCGCCCTGTGCCCGAAACCGCTCAGCCAGGGCGGCGAAATCAATATTATCCGGCATATCCAATTCTATGGGTTGCTCATGCTGTTTCAGGGCACGGCTATATTCAAACAGGCGTTCTTCGGTTTCAATCATGGTGCGGCAGATTTTCAGCGCTTCGTAAAAATGCTCAGATCCCGCACTGGCGACGATTTGTTCCAAAGCAAATTTCAACGTCGGCAAACTCAGCGCGCGCTCCAGGGCTTCAGCGTAGCGCTCGAATAACGGCAGAAATGTTTCTTTTTGCGCGGGCTCAATGTACAGCATTTGCAAGGCAAAATAGAGTCTTTTGACCGGCGTATTGGCATCCTCTTCGCGGATGATGTGGCGTTCGCGCATGATACTGGCGCGGTTGAGAACGACAAATTCCGTGCGGCCATCACTAGCCCCTTCAATCACCACGCCGTTTAAGATGGCCCGTTCGCCGGGCTTGAGTTCGATTTTCAACGGCATTCTGCCCTCCCTGTCCGGAACTGCGCCGTAACATTCTGTCGCGGCTCCAAAAAATTAATTTAGATTTTAATTTCCTGGATGCGAATACCCGGGGTAAATCCCGGGTATTCTGAACCAAAAAATAATTATTTGAACAGATTGAGCAGAATTGAAGACTGCTGGTTCGCAATGCTGAGTGTTTGCGTTGCCAACTGTTGTTGGGTTTGCAAAGACTGAAGTTTCGCGCTCTGTTTCGCCAAGTCGGCATCCACGATAGATCCCAAACCTGTCGTTGTCGCATCGCTCACCGCACCCAGATAAGTAATCTGGTTGGAAACACGTGTGTTACCTGTACCAAATGACGCCAGTGAGTTCGCAATGTTGGTTTGCGCCGTCGAGAAACCGCCCGTCAATAAAGCAATTGCCGAAGCAGCATCCGTTGGTGCAGATCCAAGACTACTTACAACCTGAGAATTCAAGTCAAACGACGTAATGGTAATCGTGTTACCAGTGGTGCTGGAAATAATGTTTACTGCCGTTGTACCGCTTAACAGGTTTTGACCGTTAAAGGTTGCAGAGGCAACGTAACCAGAAATCTCAGCAACGATTGAGGTATATTGGGATTCATAATCAGAACGGGCAGAAGAAGATAAATCCGCATCCGATAATTTGACCAAAACAGCTTTCAAAGTTGAGAAGTCATTTGAAATATTCGTACCCGCTGTATTCGCAACCTGAATAAGGCCTTGCGCGCTTTGCAGCTGACCGGTAACGGCGTCAATCGCGCTCAGGTCGGAACGCAGACCTTGAGCAACCGCAAAAGCCGCACCATCATCCAAAGCATCATTTACTTTGTAACCAGTGTTAACTTGTTTGGTAACATTGTCTAATTGTTTGCCAATTGCATTTAAACCCTGCAGCGCGATCAGTGCCGAGTTATTGGTGTGGATTGATGAAACCATTTGAATTCTCCTTCTAGAGAGGTTTGATGTGTGATGCCCTTTTTCTGGGGCATTCTTAATATATCAGTGATTCCTTGCTGATTAGTTAACGGGGACACACATTCATATCGATTTAGTGGTTATCTCTTGACCACTGGCAGACTGGCGGGCACTTTGCACCTTCATGGCTGTTTCAGTTTCAGAACTCCTCGATTTACGCCTTCAGGCGGCGGAGGCGCATCAGGCGGGTGACGCGCAAGAAGCCATGCGGCTCTATACCCAAATTATCGAAGCCACGCCGCAATCGGACGATGTTTGGATCAATATGGCGGAAATCTACGCCAAATCTGGCCTTTATACGCAAGCTATTCAGGCTTTGCAGCAGGCATTACAGGCCAATCCGACCAATGCGCTGGCCTGGTACAATCTGGCCTTGGTCGCCTATGTACTCAGCAATTGGGAATCGGCGGAAAATTCAATCAAAACCGCTTTGCAATTGGCACCGGATATGACTTTAGCTTATTTCACGGCGGGCAATATTTATCATGTCCTTGGCCGCCATCAGGAAGCCATTGACGCTTACCGCGCCTGTCTTCGTCTGGATGAAACCAATGCGGAGGCTTGGAGTAACCTGGGCGTGACCTTTGGTGATATTGGCCAGCGGGAAGAAGCCATCCAGGCCTATGTGATGGCATTAAAACATGACATGGGGCTAATTTCCGCCCATGCCAATCTGGCGCTGGTTCTGATGCAAATCGGCCGTTATCGCGAAGCTTTAAGTGCGGCCCAGCGCGCCCTGGCGATAGATCCCAACCATACGGATACCTTAAATACCTTAGGCACCCTATTTGCCAGCCGCGGTGAGCACGAAAAGGCGATTGGCTATTTTCGCCAGGCCATTACAATTAAACCGGATTTCTGGAAGGCCCATAGCAACTTGTTATTTTGTGCCCTGCATAAAGACGGCGCGACCTTGGCGGAAATTCAGCAGCTGCATCAAGAATGGTATAATTTACATGGCGCTAAGATTTTAATTGAACATATGTTCAATAATTTACCCGATCCGGCGCGGCATTTGCGGATTGGTTTTGTTTCAGGTGATTTCCGCAGTCATCCGGTGGGCTATTTTATTTTCAATACCTTTAGCCGTTTGATCGCCGAAAAATCTTTTGATATTTATGTTTATGCCAATCAGTTTGAAGAGAAAGATGAGTTTACCCTACGTTTCCGCAATATGGCGGGGCAAAACTGGCGAACTATCTGGAGTATTCCGGCGGAAAATGTTGTTCAGATTGTAAAAAATGACCAAATCGACGTACTTTTTGACCTGACAGGCCATAATGCGCGGCACCGGATGGATGTTTTTGGCCTGCGCGCCGCGCCGGTACAGGTCACCTGGGCGGGTTATATGGCCACCACTGGCCTGCCGCAAATGGACTGGCTGCTGGGTGATGCCGTCCAAACCCCCTTGTCCGATCAAAAATATTCTAACGAGCGTTTATATAATCTGCCGCACAGTTTTATCTGTTACACACCGCCGCCCGATGCGCCGCCACTAGCTGGCACGCCGCCTTGCCTGGAAAACGGCTATATCACCTTTGCTAGTTTTAATAAGCCGTCCAAGGTTACCGCGCGCGCCGTGCGCCGCTGGTCTGAAATTCTGTGCGCCCTACCCGGCAGCCGCCTGGTTATGAAATTCTCCGGCTTGGGCGATAGCGAAACTGTTCAATTTTTCCGCGAACAGTTTATAGTGCGTGGCGTTCAGGCGGACCAATTGCAGTTTGAGCATAACTCACCGCATGCGGAACTGCTGGCGCGTTATAACAGTGTCGATATCGCGCTGGACCCCATGCCCTATACCGGCTCCACGACGACGCTAGAAGCTTTATGGATGGGCACGCCCTTAGTCACATTGCCGGGTGAGATTTTCCCGGCGCGCCATGCTGCCAGCTATTTGACCACCATCGGCCTGCCGGAGCTGATTGCCACCGATGAAGACGATTATGTACAAAAGGTGATCGCCCTGGCACGCGCGCCCGCCCGCCTGAAGCATTACAAACAAAACCTGCGTGAGCAAATGCGTACCTCGCCCATGTGCGATCAGGATCTGTTCGTGCCCGCCTTCACCCGGGCTGTACGCGACATGTGGCAGGATTGGTGCCGCAAGCAAAATCAACACAGATAAAAACGGCCGGAAAATCCGGCCGTTTATCAAAATAACAAGATTTATAATTAGGGCGCGGGTGCGGCACCGCCTGCACTTGGCCGTTTGGCATTTTGTTGTCTTCTTCTTGCCAATAAACCAGCCCCGGCAACAGCCAACCCAGCACCAAGTGCCACAGGTCCCGGCTCAGGCGTTGTTGGTGGTCCAGCAAGGGGGTCCGCTGTTGACACCCCATCAATGCCCCAGAAAGAAACTGTACCCCCTATGTCTTTCGTCCCGATGAAAACGCCCCCATTTTGACTTACCGCAAGCAAATCCTCAGCACCAGTAAGATAAGCAGTGGCGCCTGACAGATTACGGGAAAAAAGACCGGTAGTGTCTCTACCCACAATAAGATTATCGGCAACATTCAGATATTCCACACCTGGAAGATCAGGGAGAGCCATTATGCCTGGATTGCTCCCAAAATTAACTTCATAGGTAATTCCTTGTGACTTAATCAATTCAATTTTTGTATTAGCGGCAAAAACCATTGAGGTTGGATCTGAAAAAAGGTTGGTGGACAGCGATTGATTGCTCCAGACCAATGTATTCCAGAGGCCAACGCGGTCATTCGCTATTAACCTACAGCAGCGCCACCCTGAAAATAATTAGTCACGCCAGGACCATTTGGACCACCGGGAAAAGCACCAAAAACCTGTCCGGCAGAATCCGCTATGCCAACCTTGCCATTTTGAATGCCCTGGATGCCAAAATATGTCGGACCTTTGTATTCAAACGAAGAAGGTGAGTAGGCAGTGGTTACATTCGTAAGAATATTTGTGACATTATAGCCATTCGGTCTCCTCGCATATAAATTCTCAAACCCTATCCCATCAAAGGTCGAACCAACAGCAGTTTGGAATACCTGCAAATTACTCGTGAGACCAGCACCTGTTTGGGTGTTGATATCAATACCCAAGCCAAGGTTATTAACGCCATAACGATCATTGGCTGAATAAGTGAAAGGTGTGCTTACCTTTGTAAATCCCTGTGCATTGGCGGATTTAATCCCAGCCCTAGAAAACAAAGCCAATGCTGCAAAACCTGTGGTGGTAAGTAATTTACTGGTAGACCTTTTCATTGAATAATTTCCTTATCTTTCGGTGTGGGCATTAGGTTAACAAAGGGTCACGGATCAATTGACTACGATCAAACTAAATCCTGAGCATTTTATTTAAACTGATCTGCTGCCCCAATTAACAGTTAGGGTTATTATTTATTTTTCCAGGATTTGTCAACATAAATGCTGATATATTGAGGGCCAAACATGGAGCCTCTCGCCCCTCACTTGAGGCTGTGCTTGAACAATGTTATGCTCTGCGCCGCTAGAATAGCTCAACCATGAGGATAGAATGAACCCCAATGCCGCCGCTGCTTCTCAACCTGCAAAACTGAACGTCGCGGGCGATATCGGCCGTCAAATTGGCTTGGCCCGCGCAGCCAAGCGTGATGGCGATGAAGCCGGCACGAAAAATCATGCGGAGGCGGCGCTTGCCAGTCTGAAATCGGTAGAACTGAATTACGAAAATCTGGATTGGCGTCAATTGGCCGAGGGCGATGCGCAGTGGTTGCTCGGCAATACTACGGCGGCGGAAAAAGCGTTTCGCCAAGCCATGGTGGCCGCCCCGCAACAGACTGGCGGTTATCAACGCCTGGCGGAATTGTTACAGGATTTAGGACGTGCGGATGATCTGAATAAACATATTGATTTGTGCGTGAAGCGTTTCCCCAAAGATCCGATATTTTTAAAACTTTTCGCCGCTCAAGCCGCCGCAAACCAAAATTACGATGATGCGATTCCTGCTTTGGCTAAGGCCTTTGCCGCACGTCCCGACGCGGAAACGGCCGACGCTCTGGGCACCTGTCTGCAAAACATCAATCATTTTAACGAGGCGGTTTTATACCATCATCGCGCCATGGAAATGGATCCCTCCAATGCAGCCTATGTGGTCCGTTTCGGTTTGGCGATGGCAAATACGGCAGGCGGCAGTGAAGCAGCGATGGAGCTATTCCGGATGGCCATTAATTTAAACCCGCACCTGTTCGACGCCTATGCCTATTTGGGGCGTGAATATCAGCAGGTAGGACGGAGTGATGATGCCAGCACCGTTTTTCAAGACGGCCTGGCACGTGCGCCGGATAACGCCGTGCTGAATTACTACTATGGTCAGTTCTTGCAAACATCTGGGCAGGCAAAAAATGCCATTGCCGCTTTTGATAAAACCATTGCGGGCGAAGATGAAAAAGCCAAATCTTCCGCAATTTTTTTGCGGGCCGCGGCACAGGGCGAAACGCCGGAACGCGCACCGGAATCTTTTATCAAAAACGCTTTTGATTATTTTGCACCAAATTTTGAAACAGCGTTGAAAGACAACCCGCAATACCGGTCTCCTGGCACCTTATTAACCCTGTTGCAGCAGCCGACCGTGACTGGCGTGCGCGATCTCAAAAAACAAACGGCGCGCGTGCTGGATTTAGGCTGCGGCACAGGTTTAATGGGAACTGTGATTAAGCCCTATGCCGATGCCCTGGTCGGCGTTGATTTATCCATCAGCATGCTGCATCGCGCGAATGAAAAGGGCATTTACAGCCTGACGCGCTGTCAAGATATCCAGGCCTATGTAGATGAAATGCCTGCGGGCGCCTTTGATCTGGTAACAATGGCGGACGTCCTGACCTATATTGGCAAGTTGAATGAATTGTTTACCGCGCTGGCGCAAAAATTATCGGCGGGCGCGCTGGTAGCCTTTGGCTGCGAGAAACTGCCCGAAGAAAATCAAGGGCCGGGCTATGCCCTGCAAAATACGGTGCGCTATGCCCACAAAGATAGTTATATCCGCGCTCTGGCCGCGCAAAATGGCTTTGACGTGCTGGCCTTCCAAGCCAGCCCAACCCGGCAATATGGCAGCGAAACGGTGGACGGGCTATTTTATGTGCTAGGGAAGAGGTAACTATCATCCCAGGAGTTAGCCAATCCCGGATTTTATGTGAGAAAAATTTGGCTGCAAGGCTTATTACCCGGGATCTCATGACGATTACGAACTTATCATTCATAAGATCCCAGATAGTAGTTGTGCTAAGCGCAAGCGCCGAGCTTCGCTAGCTTCCTGGATGACCTTACTCCGCGGCCTGCGTCCCAAATAAACTGCTGCCTAGGGCGCGGCCGGAGCGTTTCATGATATCAACAATAAAAGGTGTCATTTCCTGTTCGGGCGGCAATAAATCTTCATGAATTTCAATATTGGTACGTAAATTATTAGTTACGGGTTGAGCCGCCGAAACAGGTTGTGTTTTGGGTGCAGTTGCGGTCGCATCGCTGCCGGACGATTTGCCTTTATCCTCATCTTCAAGATCGTCATCATCTAAATCTTTGGCAAATAAGCTACTGAAATCTAGGTCGTCATCTTCGTCATCATCAGGAGTAGGCTTCGCCGCAGAGTCTGCCCCGACCGGAGGCGCTTTCCCCTTGCCGATCAGGCTGCTGAAATCCAAATCGTCTTCATCATCGGCAATCGCTGGCGGCGCGGATTTGGTTTTTGCAGCTACCGGAGGCGGGATCTGTTTTGGCTCTTCACCAACTTCAGATTTTTGCTTGGCACGACTGGCTTTAAATTCGTTCAGCAAATTGTCGATTGCCAGATCGTCATCATCGCCCGCATCTTCTTTTTTATCGAGCGCGGTAAATTTCACCATGCCTTGGGCATAGGCGAGCTTGGAGACCGCCAGCGCGCCCGCACGCACCCAATCCTTGGGCTCGCCTTCCAGTGTCCAGCCGCGGCGCAGGGTTTCAAATTCTGGCACATCCGCCGGTTTCGGTGCGGCACGCATGACCGAATAATTCGGCGTATTAAAGGCCTTCATAATCGTATCGACCGCCGGATCGCGCAACACGGCGTCGACCGCCTGAGGATCCACGCGCAAATATTTACCGACGCGCATCGCCTTAGTCTTTTTCGGATTGGCGTAAAACATTTTAACTTCAAGGGTATCGGCATTAAAGGCAATATGAGCCTCGCCTTCTTTTTGTTTTTTCAACTCACCATAGCTGGCCTTTTTGACATCGGAAATCGAGGCGCCTTTTTGTTCAGAATAACCACCACCAGCACCCTTTTCAAAGCTACTGATCTTCGAAATCGTCGCGCCGCCTACTGTATTTTCAAAAAACTCACGCGTCGAAGTTGGGTCTTCCAATTTCCCAAAAATTTTAATATTGCAGTTCGCGGTAATGGAACGCGCCTCTTCCTTCACGCGCTTTTCCAATGCGGGCAAATCCTGCGCCGCGAAAATCAAACTAAATCCGAGTGATCGCGCCTGTGCCGCCATCACCGCCATACCAGCCGCGGTATAATAGCCTACCTCGTCAAATACGGTCATGAATGGCGAATTGGAACGCGTCGCCTTGTTTTCAATCACGGACTCCCAATCACCTTCAACTTCAGACCCCAGAGTCGCGCCCATCATCCCTTTAATATTTGCAGCGATAATTTTACCCAGGTTGGCCGCTTCGTCGCCCGATTTTTCCAGTGCAGGAATAAGAACCAACATCATGCGGCGGTTGAGGACGATGTCCATCATATCAATGTCAGCCAATTGCGTGCGGAAAATATGGCCGTATTCATCTGCCAAGGATTGCAATGAACGCGTAAACTGCATGGTCAAATAACCGTGCTGCTGGCGCGGCACCGTCATATCCGCGCCAGGGTTGCCCGGACCAGGTGGTTTTTCATCGCCGTTATCGTCAAAAGCTTCATCCACATAACCCGGCAGCGTATCCAAATAACCCTTCACGCCTTTGCGGATACGCTCAGGGATGTTTTTTTCGCGCGATAAACGTACAATATCTTTAAAATTCAGCGCGTCCCGGATGACCTGAACGTCCAACATAATATCTTCTTTATCGCGCCGGTAGGTCAGCGCCGGCATCAAGGCACCCATTAAGGATACCGCACGGCCTTTCCACATTGCGGTATCGCCGCCAGCCTCATCCATCAGTCCCACCATCATATTGGTGAGGTAAGATGCCGAACCATAAGAAAACGGGTTCATGGTATTGGACACGGTCGCAGAATCGCGGTTGCCCGTCATATAGTTCAGCACCATTAAGTCATCATCACGCCCAAAGCGCCGCGCGAGTGCATAAATGGACGCCCACAAATCTGTATCGGCCTTACCATCCACGTAAACGAAACCGGAACCCCAAGTAAGCGCATTCGCAACCAGTGATTTCAATCCTTCGGTTTTACCCGAGCCTGTGGTTCCCAAATATAGGATATGCGTCCGGGCATCATTATTGCTGATCCATAATTCACGGTTGGTTTTCTGCTGGTTCCCCAAAAACAAAATCCCATCGCCTTTTTTTCCAAAATATTTTGGCGTGCGGTAAAGGCCTTTAATATGCTGTTTCATAACCAACAAAAAATAAAGAAAGCCGAATAACATCGCCGCATCCGACAGCGTCCCCGCCAAATCAGAGAAAACAATTCCTATTGCAATCAGAATTAAAAAAACCGCGATAACGGCGGGCTCTTGCGCGCTATCCCAAACACGCACCAGCCACGGGCGCGTGTCCCGCAGTAAGGTTTTGGAGGTATATTCGTACTTGGAATCTATGGCCATGGTTATTGACCTCCCGCCGCTGCAGGATTTTGTGCAGGTTGTGGCGGAGGCTGTGCTTGCCCCGGCGTAAGATCAGGCGTTGGCGGCCCCACAGTCTGCGGCGCAACAGGAGCCGTATGCGCGGGCTGCGAATCTAACCCCAACTCAATACCAAGGCGTAAACTCAGCCAAAACAAGCACAATATGACCAGCCATTTTAAAACATTTAAAAGAATGAGTTTACGCCGAGGCCGCACCAAAATAGTACGCAGCGCCGCCAGAGTATTTTCCGCAGCAGGCAGGCTATCAAACGTCGCGATAATTTGTTCCGCCGCATCCGGCATACGCAAAACCAGTGCAATGCTTGAATCGGGTAATTGGTGTAAAGCAAAAGCAATGCTGGCAATGTTTTTTATCTGCTGGCGCCAAATAATGGGGTCGCACGCCGCAGGCAGATCCAGGGTTAGAATACCGCGCGCATAAATCGCGCGGGCTGGGTGTGTTGGCTCACGTTTACTCATGCGCGGCCCCCGGCAACGGCAAGCGCGCCAACTTGTGCCGCGCGTGAGGTGTTAAAACTCGCACGTGGAAGCGGCGGTGGTGCGGAATTGGGTGGGATCGGCATATCCGTTTCCTTAATATATTCCGCCAAAGAACTCACGGCCCCTTGTACTTTCGGAATACTCAGCGGACGGCGCAGGAATTTTTCAGCGTAATAATGTGCGACCGCACCAGCGGCCTCGGCGGTAAAGGTGCGACGGCCCGCATTATTCAACGCGTACCATAGCGTTCGGTCTTGTGCCCGCAACCAGACAAACGTAGCCGAAGCCAAAACGCCACCGCGTTCCCGCGCCCATAAGATTAACCGGAACATGCCCGGCACGGCGAAAGCATGGCTGGCCATGACCTTGGCCGCCTCCCCGCCCACCTTAGGATCGCGCAGCAACTGCTGAATTTTCGCCCGGAGCGGCAAGGGTAATTGCAGGCCACCCTTAGGATTCCAGGCCAACGCAATTTCATTCAACAGCGCATCTGCGGCATCCCGTTTGCGCGCGCCCTTTAAGGCAAGTACCGCACCGATCGCCTGATAATGCCATGGCAATTTTTGCCAAGCCTGCCAGCGCGGCCCCAACTGCCGCGTAAAAACCTTGGCAGCCGATTCCTGATCAATCATTTTATCCTGCAGTGGAATACGGTAAAAAGACACAAATTCTTCAGGTGACAAGGCTTCGGCAAAGGGCGGCAGGCTGGCACCCATCGCCTCGCCCGGAATGCGTTGCGGTCCCGTTGCGGGGTTTAGTTTGGTAATAGGTGAGGTCACAGGCCAGGCCTGCGCCTGCACTTTGATTAATTCTTCTAGGTTAAAAATAGTCCGCATGTTTCGCCGCGGGGCATAACGGTAAGCAATCACTCCCAAAACCAACAACACCACAGCAGCCGGATAGCGAATAAATTGCGGCACAATGGTTGCACTTATCACGGCAAGCTGCTCCCAAGATAATCGGCCTGCCGCCTGATTGGATCCCAGCCAGTCGGATAGCGCCTGGGGCGTCACGTGGGAACCGTCAGGCATAACGACATCCTTGGCAAATAGGCCGATGACGCGCAATTCGGCCCAGCGGATATAGCGGATGAGGTCAATAATCTGTTGGTGGAAAAAATACCAAATCACATAACTAGCGGCAAGCAACACACAGACCAGCAAGATCATCGTCATGCCTGAATCTGCTTCGCCTGGTTTTCCGGACATTTCGTTTCCTCGGGAATTATTTTGTTTGGAATCCTAAGGATAATATAGCGAGATTTTTACCAAAAACCCAGTGTAGCGGCAACTTGTCATAAAAGTTTCAGAAATTAGGCATTTATTAAGCTGCCGTATCGGAAATTTTCCCCAGCGAGCTTTTGCGCATGCCAGCAACTACCTTGGGCCGCGCGGATTCTTCGACCGCGCGCGTGATGGGTTTGCCCGCCACCAGATCGCGGATTTCATCGCCCGATAGGGTTTCGTATTCCAATAAAGCCTGCGCGATCATTTCCAATTCATCCGCGTGATCCGTTAGGACTTTCCGCGCGCGTGCCAGCGCCGCATCGGAAATTTTACGCACTTCCACATCGACCTGATGCGCTGTGGCATCGGAAACATTTTTATTTTGTGTTACACTATGACCTAGGAAAACTTCGCGTTCCGGCGAACCATAGGCCAGCAAACCCAAACTTTCGCTCATGCCCCATTCGGTGACCATTCGCGTCGCAATGTTGGTCACCATGGCGATATCGCTGCTGGCACCCGTGGTAACTTGGTCCGCGCCGAAAATCATTTCTTCTGCCACGCGGCCGCCCATGGCCACAGCCAGATCGGCACGCAGCCGCGCGATTGTCATCGACAGGCGGTCCCCTTCGGGCAAACGCATCACCATACCGAGTGCACGCCCACGCGGAATAATAGTCGCCTTGTGAATGGGATCGCTTTCGGGTTCATGCAGTGAGACCACTGCGTGACCGGCTTCGTGATAGGCCGTTAACTTTTTCTCGCTGTCCGACATCACCATCGAACGGCGTTCAGCGCCCATCATGACTTTGTCTTTGGCTTCTTCCAGATCCACCATGCCGACAGCTTTTTTGCCTTTGCGCGCCGCCAGCAGCGCGGCTTCATTAATCAAATTCGCCAAATCCGCACCGGAAAAACCGGGCGTGCCGCGCGCGATAATGCGCGCATCGACATTTGCATCCAGCGGCGTTTTGCGCATATGAACTTTCAAAATCTTTTCGCGTCCCGTTACATCGGGATTAGCCACTACCACTTGGCGGTCGAAACGCCCCGGACGGAGCAGAGCAGGATCCAAAACATCCGGACGGTTGGTGGCGGCGATTAAAATCACACCTTCATTAGACTCGAAACCATCCATTTCCACGAGCATCTGATTGAGCGTTTGTTCACGTTCATCATTACCTCCACCCAGACCCGCGCCGCGGTGGCGGCCGACCGCATCGATCTCATCAATAAAAATAATGCAGGGCGCATTTTTCTTGCCCGTTTCAAACATATCGCGCACACGTGATGCGCCGACGCCCACAAACATTTCCACAAAATCCGAACCAGATAGACTGAAGAATGGAACCTCTGCCTCACCCGCAATGGCTTTGGCGAGCAACGTCTTCCCCGTCCCCGGCGGCCCGACCAGCAACACGCCTTTCGGAATTTTCCCGCCCAATTTTTGAAACTTCGGGGGATCTTTCAAAAAGTCCACAATTTCGGATAATTCCTGGCGCGCCTCATCAATACCAGCGACATCGTCAAAGGTTACCTTAGTATCTTTTTCCGTCATCATCTTGGCGCGCGAACGGCCAAAGCCCATCGCACGGCCCGCGCCGCCATTCATCTGCCGCATGAAATAAACCCACACGCCGATCAATAAAATCATCGGCAAAATAGACAGCAATAGGTTAGATAAAAATGATGGCTTGTCTTCGGGTTGCACATTCAACCGCACGCCCGATGCCGTCAGGCGGTCTACCAAATTTGGATCAGTCGGCATCAGTGTCGAAAACGTTTGCGCGTCCGTAATATGTCCGGATAGCACAGAGCCTTTTTGCGTGACTTCGGTAATCTTTCCGTCCTTCACGTCTTTCAGAAAATCCGTATAGGCGATGGCGTTCGCAGGCACCTGCACCGCCGGTTCCTGGTACAAATTGAATACGGCGGCCAGCACCAGACCGATTACCAGCCAAGTAAGCAGCGCACGCATTAGGTTGTTATTTGGCCCGCCCTGATTTTGATTGTTCGGATTGTTGGGATCGCGCGGGTTATTTGGAGGCATAGGCATGAACTATAGATAGGATGAAGGCGCCGTGAATGCAATCCGATACAGAACCTGGATGCCGGAAATCAGAAGCTGGGAGATTTGCTTTTCTCTGGTGTAATTAAGATGAAATCTTGTTTTGAAATCCGTTTGAGCGAGATGCAGCAATGGCCCAGGGTTTTGGTGCAGAACATGGGCGTGGAAAGTGCAGCACAAAGACTGGCAAGACTGTCATAACGGATCGGCGCGTGATGTTGGCTGACCAATTTTAAAATATATTCCAGCACGGTTTGTTGGACGGCGGCGGGAGAGGCACGGAAAGCATTTGCCGAAATCTCTGCGCGCGTGCAGGGAACGATTTTGGCATGGGCAGCCAGAAATCTTGCCGTCTCATTTTCTAATACGCGCACAACCTCTTTTTGTTTCTGTGCGAGGCGATTTAAATTTTCCACTGTCAAACCTTCCGCCGCCAAAACATCCACCACGCCGCGTAGCCGCCCACGCGCGTATTTTTCATTTTCATTGCTGGGATCGCGCGCGAAGGGAATTTTGTTCACTTCGCAATATTCCAGCAATTCTGATTTTCTGACATCCAACAGTGGTCGCCACAAATGCAGGTGCGGCATGAAGAAATGTTCCACCATGCCGGACAGGCCATGCGGCCCCGATGCCTTGGCAATACGCTGTAAAATCGTTTCAGCCTGATCGTCCGCGTGATGCGCTGTTGCCAAATGTAAAATCGCATGTTGGCGGCAAAAAATTTCCAGCAATTCATAACGCGCGGCGCGCGCGGCTTCATGCACCGCAGTTTTCGGCTTCGCGCCCAACCAGGGCAAAATGTGATGTTCAATTTTATGTTTTTTGCACCAGGTACCGACCGCCTTAGCTTCCGCCAAACTATTAGTACGCAAACCATGTTCAATAGTCAGTGCTACAACATTTTTTTTCGAAGGCACCGCATGGGATAATAAATGCAATAGTGCCATACTATCCGGCCCACCCGAAGTGGCGACGGCAATTTTTGCTTTCGGTTCAAAAAACGGCATTGCTTATATTGAATATAAAGCATGAATAAACAAGTTTAAGGCTTTATTCTTGCCTATAAAGAATTCGTTATAGTTGAAAAGCGCCCGGCTTTCTTGGAAGCGGATACCCATATCTATTGTCTCCTTTTTTATGACGAAAACGTATAATAGAGCGAATTAATACCTTATCAGGAGGAATTGCTTCGCCTGGTTTAAATGTTCGAATTAATTCATCCACAGAGCCTAAGTTTAGATGGAGCGTACCAATAGGAGCGGCTGGATCTCCAGATTTTGGTCTATTTTCTACTGACCACGCAGCTGCAGGCCCTTTAACAAAAACCTGAACTCTATTATCTCCATTGTTCTGACAATCCCGATGCCGTTCCCAATTATTCTTTCTGTTTTAATTATATCTTCTATTTTTAAGTTCTCCCTAGTTTATTAATGTTTACACTATTTATGAGTGGTTGAACATGCCAAAAGCGAACAAAAAACAAGAAAGTCTATAACCTATAATTTTTCAACCTTGTAATTTCACGCCATAACGCGCGGCCAATCCGGCCATATCGTCCGCGCGGATTGCGGCACGCACGTCCGCCGTTAACCGTACCATCACGGCGATGTTATGCTGGGTCAGCAGTTGCAGGCCCAAAATTTCCTGCGCCTTAAATAAATGATGAATATAGGCTTTTGAAAAGGCGCCTGATGCCGCATTGCCGAGCGTGTCGTCGAGCGGCGTGGGATCTTCGCGATAGCGCGCATTGCGGATATTGATGCGGCCCGTCGGATCAAACGGCGCCAGCGCCCAGCCGTGACGCGCCATGCGCGTCGGCGAAACGCAATCAAACGTATCAATGCCAAGCGCAGCGCCGCGGATGATTTCTTCAACCCCGCCGATGCCGAGCAAATGCACAGGGCGATCCGACGCAACATAATCCATTGCCCAGGATGCGATTTCAATCACACTGTTTTTGGTGTCGCCCAGACAACCGCCGATCGCCGTGCCGAAAAACGGACGCGACGCAGTGTATTCCGCCGCCTCGCGCCGCAAATCTTCATACACGCCGCCCTGTACGATGCCATATAATTGCTGCCGCCCGTCATCACTGCGGTCGAACTCCGCCAGGCAGCGGTCGCCCCAGCGATGCGTCATGCGCATCGACCGCGCGGTATAATCTTTATCGACATGAAAGGGCGTGCATTCATCCAACATCACAATCAAATCCGCACCGAGTTCGCGTTGGATTTGAATGGATTTTTCCGGCGTCAGAAAGATTTGCTTACCGTCCGTATAGGATTGGAAATAAGCGCCCTCTTCGGTGATCTGGCTCAGGGTTTTGCGGCGGCCGGGAATATTTTTGCGCTTAATCTCAGCGGAAATGGAACCATGCCCCATGGCGAAAATCTGATAACCGCCGCTGTCAGTCAGCATTGGCCCGTGCCATTGCATGAAATCGTGCAGCCCGCCCATTTTTTGCACGAGTTCACTGCCGGGCTGGATCAGCAAGTGATAGGTATTAGAGAGAATAATATCTACACCCAGATTGCGCAAGTCTTCGGGCGCGCAAGCCTTCATCGCCGCCTTGGTCGCGCAGAAAATAAAATTCGGCGTTTCGATCACGCCGTGCGGCGTGGTGAGTTTGCCGATGCGCGCGCGCGTAGATTGATCCTGATGCAAAATATTAAAAGCAAAATTTTTCATAGCGTTTATTCGTTCCTCAAAGGCCGCGCCATCAATTGCGCCAGCACGGCGCCGACGTTGATTTTATCCGCGAGGACATCCGCCACGGCCTGGCAAATAGGTAATTCCACACTATGCGCGGCGGCGAGCGCCAGGGCGGGCGCGACAGTTGTGACGCCTTCGGTTATGCTATGGCGCGTCGATAAAATATTCCTGAGCGATTTCCCCTGCCCCAGTTCATAGCCACAGGAAAAATTGCGCGATGTTGGCGCGTGACAGGTGAGCATCACATCGCCCATGCCGGACAAGCCCATAAAAGTTTCCGCGCGGCCACCCATGGCCAAGCCCAAACGCGTCATCTCAGCCATACCGCGCGTGACCAGCGCCGCACGTGCGTTTTCGCCCAGTCCTGCGCCAATCACCATCCCCGCCGCCAAAGCTAAAACGTTTTTTACCGCACCTGCCAGCGCAACGCCGGTGACATCACCACTGGCATAGGGCCGGAAGGTTGGAGTGCGCAAGACTTCGGCGACATCACGTGCAAGTGTTTCATCCTGCGCCGCGATAGTTGCCGCCGCGGGCAGGCCGCGCGCGACCTCGCCCGCCAGATTGGGGCCGGATAAAATCATAATTGGATGTTCTGGCAATATTTTTTGCACTGCATCCGGCGGTAGCAAACCCGTTTCAATATGAATTCCTTTGGCACAAATGATGATCGGCACAGCAGGTAAATGAGGGTTCAAATCTGATAAAACAGCAGATAAATATTGGGCCGGAATAGCCGCAAGAATAATTTCCGCTTTTTCCAGCGCCGCCACATCTGCCGTCACTTCTATGTTTTCCGGCAACGGGATGCCCGGCAAATAATCTTGATTTTCTCGCACAGCGGAAATTTTTTCGGCCTGTTCCGCGCGGCGGCACCACAACGTAACAGGTCCTTGATCGGCATATAACAATGCCAGTGCCGTTCCCCAAGCTCCTGCCCCCAAAACCGCGATACCACTATTTTTCATGCATCCTTCATAGCGTGCGCGCTGCTCTGCGCCAACAAAAAAGGGCGCTCCGAAGAGCGCCCTTTTCGAATTAGATTAATCGAAATTATTGCAATACAATCGTCACAACACGGTTGCGGGGCTCACGTACTTTATCACCCGTTGGGACAGGCAAATCACGTTCCGCATTGCTGATGATTTTAATCATGCTCGGACTAACACCTTGGGCCAATAAATCCTGACGCACAGCCTGGGCACGGCGCTCAGACAGATTGTCATTATGCTTTACCGAACCAGTTGTATCCGTGTTGGAGGTCAACTGAATAATCCCAGCATGCTCGCTTTTAACGGCATCTGCTGCGCTTGCCACCACCTGATGACCTGCATCATTCAATTTCGCGCTGTCGTTGGCGAAAAAGATTTTGTACGGGGAAGCTTCAATCATCGCTTCGGTTGGTGCGGCATAGGTTGTTGGTGTTGGCGCTGCTACGACAGGCGCAGCTGTTTCCGCGCGTGGTGCAGGCATCGGTTCAGCAGCTTTATCAAACCCATAACGGAACGTCACTTGAACTGCATGGTTGCCATAACCATCGCTGTCCTTCACACGCGTGCCGGTATTCGTTTTAAACCGCTCGCCCTGCAATGCGCCAAAGTAATTGTAACGCAAACCTAAAGCAGCCTGAGGCGAAATATCATATTCCACACCCGCGATACCTTGGTAAGCAAAAGCAGCTACACTGTCTTTATCAATGTTGGTTGCTGGCGCAAATACATTCCCGATACGGTGTGCATCCTGCCAGACTGCACCCACGCCGACGCCCAGGTAAGGCGTGAAGTGGCTGCGGTTATTAAAGTCATAAATTTGGTTTAACATCGCGTCCCAAGAACGGAAGGAACCAGTGCCGCCAGACGCGCCAACACCTTTTACTTTGTTTACATCGCTTTCACGGTAGTTACCCTCAATTTCCGTGCGCCAGTTATTGCCCCAGGCATAACCCGCATTTACGCCAGCAACCCAGCCTTCATCATATTTAACCTTATCTTTTGCGGCCGGGCTTTTGAACACTTGGTCATCCGTATGGTTCCAGCCGCCGCTTGCGCCCAAATACCAACCTTTTTCCAAGCCAGCAGCATGGGCTGCACCTGCTGTTACAGCCAAAACCGCCGCCGTCATCAATAGTTTTTTCATGTCTCGCTCCGAGGGTTAAAAGAAAACTTTCGGATTAAGAAATATCATAGGCGCACAATACCAGCCAGTAAGAATATGGATAAATTCCATAAAGTTTCGGTAAGCATAGCTGCCTGTGCCAATTTTATCACTATTTCAGCTACTTAACCGCGCGCAATAACGTATTATCTGGATAGTACAATAAAATCCATCCCCATCGAATCTTAACTTTTTATTTGCGAAAAATATTTTACAGTATGGAAGCATCATGACCGGCGTCAAAAAAGTTGAGGTTTTCCAAGGAAATTCAGGCGCAAGACCGCATACCATCGTACTTTCATTGCATTTTTCCGCCTATAGGCTAAGGTCCAGGCGAAAGGTGCAAACGGAATGATCAAGCGTGCGCTATAATTTCCTGCTCTTGGCACTAATTTGTATCACCTGTGTGGGCGCAGGCGCTTTTGACTACTCCACACAGTATTTTCAGCTCTCGCCCGTGATGGATGTTTCCGCAACAGATATTCGGCAACCCGTTCCCAATTTCACCTTTTATGATGTGCAGGAGAAAAAACCGCACCAAATCATGGATTTTAAAAATAAGACCGTGATCATCGGTTTTTGGTCTTCCTGGTGCCGCCCCTGCCGCCGCGAATTCCGCGTTTTGTCGGATATGGCCCAGACCCATCCAGATAAAATGGTATTGGTTATGATGTCCGAGGATAATGATGAAGATCACGCCATGGATTTATCCCGCAGTTTTCCGCGCCTGCATAACGTTTATGTCACCTGGGACCAGCGGCGCGTCATGCAGAATTTTTTTCAAGTTTTCCGCTATCCTGGCAGCATTATCATCGCGCCCGGCGGCGTGGCACAACGCAAAATCATAGGTGGAATTTCCCATGATGACGAACGGGAGATTGCTGCTGCACTGCACTAGGCGCAGCTAGCTTTACTCAGGCGAGTATGTTACCGACCGTGCATTCAAATAGCAGGTGAGCCATGTCCAGTTCAATCATCGAAAAACTACAGGAAGCGATTGCCGTCATCACCGGCCATTCAGACCGACTGCAGCCTACCGATTATACAAAGCTGGAACAATTGTGCCAGGATGCGCTGGGCAGCTGGAGCCGCACCTTTCATGAAATTTTGCAGCAAAAATATCCGGCGGACCAGGCCAAGGATTTGGCCGCACAATTTACGGATGCTTTTTCCATTGCGTTCCGCGAAGCCCATTCGCCTGCCAATGCGATATCTGATATTGAAGCGATCCTGGAATTATTCAATTCCGGCTTGCCGGTGGTAATTAACTTTGTCGAGCAAGAAGGCGAAGGTCAAGTATCGCATTATTACCTAAGCATGTATCATGAGGGTGAACCGCTATCGCCATCGCGGTTGTTGGGGATTGTGGAAAATTTGGGCCTAACGCCGGTCAGCGATCAGCATTTTACCTGTCACGTCAAACATCCGGATGGGGTTCGCACCGTCCATATCCATGACTTCCCGATTAAAATGGATGCGGATTCCTGGGCGCGCCTGCAATCCCGTCCCAAAATTTTTGAAGAAGCCGTCCAGGCCATTTGGCAAGACCGTGAAGGCAATGATCGCCTAAATTCTTTATTATACTTGGCGGAATTGAATTTACCCGAAGTCAAATTATTCCGCGCCATTGGGCGCTATTTGATGCAAACGCGCCTGCCTTACAGTCAAGGCTATCTAGTGGAAATGCTGGTGCGTCATGCTCCGGCGGCTAAAATTATGGCGGCCTATTTCCACGCGCGCTTTCATCCGTCCGAACAAGATGACACGATGGCCAAGCACATCCTGGAACAGGTGTATGTCTATATTTCCCAGGTCAAATCTCTAGACGAAGATCGGGTGTTGCGCCGCGTTTTCGGCGTTTTACAAGCCATGTTGCGGACCAATTTTTATCAGCGGAATGTAGACGGCCAGCATAAACCTCAACTCAGTTTTAAACTCTGCAGCGCAGATATACTCGATTTACCCAAACCGCTACCGCTTTATGAAACCTTTATCTATTCACACCGCGTCGAGGGCATTCATCTGCGCTCCAGCAAGGTGGCGCGCGGCGGCATCCGCTGGTCCGATCGGCGCGAAGATTTTCGCGACGAAGTTTTGGATTTGATGAAAGCGCAGACAGTTAAAAATAGCGTCATCGTGCCATCGGGCGCAAAGGGTGGTTTTTATGTGAAGCGTCCGCCCGCAAACGGCAGCCGCGCAGATATTCAAGCCGAGGCCATCACCTGTTACCAGATGTTTGTGCGCGGCCTACTGGACATCACCGACAATTGGGTGGAAGGCAAAATTATCAAACCCAAAGATGTCATTTGCTATGATGATGATGACCCCTATTTGGTCGTCGCAGCAGACAAGGGCACCGCGAGTTTTTCCGACGTGGCCAATAAATTGGCACAGGAATATGGCTTTTGGCTGGATGATGCTTTTGCCTCGGGCGGCTCAGCCGGTTACGACCATAAAAAAATGGCCATCACGGCACGCGGCGCCTGGGAAAGCGTGCGCCACCATGGCTATCAATTGGGTATTAATGTTGATGCAGAACCCATTACGGTTGTCGGCGTCGGCGATATGGGCGGGGATGTGTTTGGCAACGGTCTGCTACGTTCACAGAATCTAAAACTGATTGCGGCATTCAGTTACAGTCATATCTTTTGCGATCCCAATCCAGATCCTGCGCCAAGTTTTATAGAGCGCCAGCGTTTGTTTGACGCTGCGGCCAACTGGGATCAATATGATCTGGAAAAATTATCGCCTGGCGGCCGCATTTATAACCGCGCCGATAAAACCATCGAATTGACCCCAGAAATTCAAAATTGCTTTGGCCTGAAATTCGCCCAAGTCGCACCTGGCGAATTGATGCGCGCGATTTTATGTTTTAAGGCGGATTTGCTTTGGTTCGGCGGCATCGGCACCTATGTGAAGGCCACCACGGAACTGGATGCAGATGCCCGCGACAAGGCGAATGATTACATCCGCATCAGCGCCAATGAACTGCAGTGCAAAATCATCGGTGAGGGCGCAAACCTCGGCATGACGCAACGCGCACGGATTGAGGCCGCCCGTGCCGGTATCGCGCTGAATACGGATTTCATTGACAATTCCGCCGGTGTGAATTCATCAGATTACGAAGTGAATATAAAAATCTTGTTGAATCAATTGATGGCGAAAGGTGAATTCACGCGCGAGGAACGCAACCAACTTCTCGTGCAAATGACGGATGATGTCGCCGCTCACGTGCTGAATAACAACAGCATGCAAAACACGGCGCTGGGCGTGATCGAGTCTCTATCAGCAACCCGGGTCGAACACTTTGAACGCGTGGTGGAAGAACTTGAGCATTCAAATGAAATTGACCGCAAGCGCGATGCCTTGCCCTCATCGACGGATTTGCGCCGCCTGATGGTCGAGCATCAGGGGATTACACGGCCGGAACTCAGCGTGGTAATGTCGCATACAAAATTATTGATTACGCACAAACTGGCCCAGGATTCCTGGATGCAAGACCCCGTTTTCCGACCTCTGCTGCAAAGTTATTTTCCTGATATCTTGGTGAAGAAATATCCGGACGCGATTGATCATCATCCGCTGCGCGCGGATTTACTAGCCATGTTGCTGTCGAACCGCATGGTGAATCAGGTTTCACCCTATATGCCCAAATGGCTGAAGGACCGCATTGGGTTGGATTACAGTGAAATCACACGTGCCTTTTGGGTCTGCAGTGAACTCTATGACTTCAACAGTCACTGGATAAAAACCTACGACGCGCCGAATTTGTCGGCCGCCGTCTGGCAGGATTTATTGATTGAATTGCTGCAACATATGGATCGCACGCTGCCGTGGTTTTTGAACCAACCGGATTTATTGGGCGATATGTCCGGCACCATTGCCAAATTCCGGCCGCATTTTGAAACCATCGAAAAAAATATCTTACTGGTTTTACCGCCGCAACGGCGTTATTTCCGTGACACGCATGAACAACGCCTGTTGTCCGCAGGTGTTTCACCGCAACTGGCCAGTTTCCATGCCGATCTGCGCTCACACGCCGCCAGTCCAGGCATTGTCGCGATGGCACTGGATTTGGAATTGCCCGTCCTGGATATCGCACGCATTTATTTCATGATCGGTGAACGCTTTGGTTTTGACGCTTTGCGCGAACAAGCGCGCCAAAGTATGGGTAATGATTATTGGGAACGGCAGGCCACGAGCGCTTTGATTGAGGAATTTTCCGCGCACCAATTGCGGATGACCCAACTGGTGGCCCTAGCAAAAACTGATTTGGCCCAGTGGGAAACCTCTGCGACGCAAATGGTGAGCCGCCTGGATGCCTTGATGAACGAATTGCGTAGCCAGCCTAAGGCTACCGTAACGCAATTAACGGTTGCCAACCGCCGCCTGAGAGGTTTATTGCCGGGGACGCGATAAATAGCTTCGTCTATTTTGCGTAGCGATTTGGCAGCAATGCTTCTGAAGACATTGCATGTGCGCCGTCTTGCTGATCTGGCATGTAAACGGCGGCACCAGGCCCATAATCCATGATCAATTCGCGGCAAACACCACAAGGCGACACTACCCATAAATCTTTTGGCTGTTTCGGATCGTGACGCAATGCCAGCACGGCTTTAATTTTTTCCTCCCCCGCCGACATGGCAATCGCAATCGCGGCCCCTTCGCCGCACACAGCAGCGCGGCGCAAATGGCAATCCAGATTGACCGCCGTATAAATTTTGCCTGATGCGCCCATAACGGCAGCCGCGATGACATGCTTGCGCGGCGCATAGCGTTGTTTGATCAAGGCCGCCGCCGATTGGTACAACTCTTGAAAAAGTAAATCCATAATCAGTTTATAATTGTTTTGCATGCTTTGCCCATGGGCAAACTCTTTTACCTAATAAAAAAAGTCGCAAAAATAATAGAATGGACATGTGTCAAAAAACGTTTATAAATGATAATGATTATCAATATCAAAACCAAGGAAAAAATCATGAAGCCACGCCTAAAAGGGGCTGCGCAAACAATAATGGCGATCGCCGCACTATCATTATCAATGCTGACACTTGTCGCTCCGACTATCATCTTAAGCCTGAACGGTAACAATTTGTTACGACGACGACATGGGCCTTGGTCAGGAGTCCGTCAACAAAATTCTTTAGAGCAGCCCGGCAATTTTACCAATCGAACTTCTTCACCTGCTCCTTAAAATATTATAATGGCATGCGTGGCAAGGGGCGCGTTTCAACAGGGTAACTGGTCCCAGCATGTTCGCGTTCAATTGCGGCCCAGGCGATCATGGCAGCGTTATCGGTGCACAGCGCCAGCGGCGGCGCGATAAAGGCTAATTGGTTATCTGCTGCGACCCGCGTAAGCACCGCATGCACCATCTGGTTCGCAGCCACACCGCCCGCCGCGACGAGTGCAGTAAATCTTTTGTTTGAACCTTTGAATGCTTGCCGCGTACGATCCGCCAGCACGCGCGCGATGGCGTTCTGCGCCGCAGCGGCCAGATCGGGTTTTTGCGGGTCGGAAAATTTCTCTGCACGCACGATTTGCCGAACAGCCGTTTTCAAACCGGAAAAAGAAAAATCTGCGTGGGCTTGACCATGCATTGGCAAGGGTAAATCAAATTTAAACTCACCGCGCGCCGTTTGCGCTAATTTTTCCAGTGCTGGCCCTCCAGGCCAACCGAGACCTAATAATTTAGCGCATTTATCAAAACACTCGCCAGCCGCATCATCTCGCGTTTCACCCAGCATTTCATATTGTCCAACGCTATGCACGGCAATCAACGCCGTATGGCCGCCAGATATCAACAATAATAAATAAGGAAATTTAACATCATCGGTCAGGCGCGCCGTCAGCGCATGACCTTCCAAATGATTGACGGGGTAAAATGGCAAGCCACGCGCCGTGGCAAAGGCACGACCGTAAGTCGCACCTACCAATAAGCCGCCAATTAATCCCGGTCCGATGGTAGCGGCAATGCCGGTAATGTTATGCCATGCTGCGCCCGCATCTATCATAACTTGCGCCGTCATGCGCGGCAAATATTGCAAATGCGCGCGCGCGGCAATTTCCGGCACCACGCCACCGAATCTTTGATGCTCATCCAACTGGCTCCGGGTAATCTGCGCACGAATATTCCGCGCCCCATCCACCAGCGCGACAGATGTTTCATCACAAGAAGTTTCAATACCCAGAATTAGCACCCGCCTTGCTTATCATTCTTGCGGCTGGACTGATAGACTGGATGGCTGTTAAGATGCCGCCATGACTGAACCCGCCCCGCCGCGTGCTGCGTTAATTTTTGCCGTGCTGAGTTTGACGGCGGTGGTTTTGCTCGCAGGCCTGTATCTCTGGGACCGGCAGAATGAGCGGCGCGAACAAAACCATGCCATGCTCGATCAATTACAGCGCATTGATGCTCGCCTGAGCAAAATTGAAACTACCGTGGCGGAGCAGGGCGACGCCATGCAAAAATTATCCGATGCCAGCAGCGCCATGGCACAAAATGCGACCACGATTGCCGCTCAGTCTGTTGAATTGCATGCTACGCTGGAACATTTGCAACAGGCCACCGCAAGCACCAGTCAAGCGCAACAAATATCGGCATTCGCGCAATTAAAATCCGCCGTGAATAGCGGGCATGCCTTTAGCGCAGAACTGGCGCAAATACACGGCGCGGATACCAGCGCGCTCGCGCCCTTGGCAGGTGGCGTGACGACGCCGGAACAATTGGAGCAAGAATTATCCACCATTGCGCCGGCTTTAATGCATGGCAAGACCAAGAAGGATTGGTGGCATCAGATATTGGCGCGGCTATCTGGGTTTATCACACCGCGCCCGCTGCCCAGCGCGAATGCAGATATCACTACGCCAAGCGGAAAAATCTCCCGCGGGCTGTACGATTTAGAGCAACATGATGTGCAAGGTGCGTTGGATGTCCTACCAAAGCCTGCCCCTAGCTCCGATCCGGGGGAAGATGTACATCTAGTGGATTTCCGTAATCATGCGGAAAATTATTTGGCCACGCAAAAGAGTTTAATAAATTTACAAAGCACGTTATCGGCACCCCCACCTGCCCCACCAATTAATCCACAGACGGTGACTCTGATGCCGCCAGCTGGAACATCCAAATGAAACGCCTGTTAAAAGCCTTGTGGATGATGGTGAAAATCATCCTGGTGGGCGCGTTGGCGATTTGGGTGATGCACCAGCAGGGCAATGTAACCGTTACTCTTAATCAAGCCGGCGCACCAGTCGCCTATGATTTATCGCTGCCGGTAGTGCTAAGTATTTTAATCGTCAGTATTTTATTGCTGCTGGCCATAACACGTTTATTTGACAGCGCGGCGCGCTTGCCCAGCCAAATGGCCGCACGGCGCGAACGCAAACGTTTGCAAGACGGCTATTATGCCCTGACACAAAGTTTGGTTGCCATTGCCGCAGGCGATGGTCTGGCGGCGGAAAAACTGGCGCAACGCGCAGCGAAGAAATTGGACCAGCCGCCCTTATCATTGCTCATTCACGCGCAGGCTGCACAGTTAAAGGGCGACACAGGCGCCGCCAATCGGTTTTTCCACCAACTCTCATCGGATCCCAAGGCGGGCTTTTTGGGTCTGCGCGGGCAATTGATGCAGGAAATGAAAACCGCGCTAACATCCGGTCAAGTCGACCATGCACGCCGCCTTGCCGCCGAAGCTGAAATTAAAGAACCGCGCAGTCCTTGGGTGATGCAGGCGCGTTTTGCTCTGGAAGCGCGCGCGCAAAACTGGCGCGAGGCAGAACAGATATTGACGAGCGCTGCACGTTTGCACGCCTTCACGCGCGAAGATGCAAAATGGAATCTCGCCGCGCTGCTGTTCGCGCAGGCGCAAGAAGCCACGACACGCGAAGAAACCCGCCGCTTGGTCCGGCGTGCCGTTGAAACCGCACCCTCCTTTGTTCCCGCGGCTGTTTATGATGCGGAATTGCTGGTGGTTTCGAGCAAACGTAGCAGCGCGGCTGATGTGATCGCCAAGGCTTGGGCCGCCGCGCCGCATCCCGATTTGGTCGCGGCATGGCAGAAACTATTTTCTGAAAAAACCGACGAACCACTGGCGCGGTTGAAATGGCTGGAAAAATTATTGTTATTGAATGATACAGATGGAGAAGCATTGCTGGCACGGGCGGACGCACTGATTGATGCGCGCCTGTGGGGTGAGGCGCGCGCGGTATTATTGAAGTTGAAAAACGGGTCGCCGGATGCGCGATGTTATGAATTGCTGGCGCAATTGGAGATGAAGGAAAAAGGTGATGCGGTGACAGCCGAGAATTGGCGACGCGCAGGCGAAGGTTTATCCGCCCCCGCATGGCTGTGTAAAAACGACAGCACGCGCAGCGCAGCATGGCAGTTTCTTTGCCAACCTGGCGGCGGTTTCGCCACCCAGCGCTGGGCCAGTCATATTCATCATCTGCCCACTGTTATTGCTGCATGACGAATTCCGCTTTGGTTACGGGCGGCGCGGGTTAGATCGGCAGCCACGTAGCGCTGGCGCTATTGGATGTGGAATATTCCGTTGTTATTTTGGATGATCTTTCCATCGGACTGGAAAAATTATTGCCACCCCCGAGAATGATATTGTTGTATCGGTATTGGCGTGGGAGAAAAAACTTTAACGATTAATTTGTTTGGGCTGGAAAAATGATTTTTGCTCTCTAAATAATCCGGCAGGAGAAAAACATGCCAACTTTATTTGAGCCCATTACCGCAGGCGCTCTGCAACTGAAGAACCGCATCTGGATGTCGCCGCTGACACGTTCACGCGCAGGTGAGAGCCGTGTGCCCAATGAACTGATGGCAGAATATTATTCTCAGCGCGCGGGCGCGGGTCTAATTATCTCTGAAGCCACCGCGATATCGCCGATGGGTTATGGCTGGAAAAATGCACCCGGCATTTATACCGATGAACATGTCGCAGGTTGGAAGTTAACCACGGACGCGGTGCACCGCGCGGGCGGAAAAATGGTTTTGCAGTTATGGCATATGGGCCGTGTGTCGCACCCGGATTTTTTGAATGGCGAAACGCCAATGGCGCCATCTGCCATCGCCGCAGACGGCGAGTCCGGTTCCCTGCACAAACCCTATGTCACGCCGCGCGCGATGACGGCAGAAGATATTCAAAACACCATTAAAGATTATGCCAAGGCCGCGCAGCGCGCGATGGATGCAGGCTTTGATGGCGTGCAAATTCACGGTGCCAATGGTTATTTGATTGATCAGTTTTTGAAAGAAGGCTCCAATATCCGCACCGATTCATATGGCGGCAGCCGGGCAAACCGCGCGCGCTTTTTAATGGAGGTTTGCGCGGCGGTAATTGCGGAAATCGGCGCGCATAAAACCGGGCTGCGTTTGTCTGCTGTAAATGGTTATAACTCCATGCACGACAGCGATTTGCCGGGCCTGTTCAACTATATCGCGAATGAATTGAATGTTTTTGATCTGGCGTTTTTAGAAGTTAAAGAACCTGTGACCGCGCAAGCCGCCACGCCGCGAGTGCGCGAAAGCTTCAAAGGCGTTTTGGTGGGCAATGAAGGTTATGACGGGAAAACAGCTGCCGAAGCGGTGGTATCCGGCAAGCTGGATGCCGTTACGTTTGGGACGAAGTTTCTGGCCAATCCGGATTTGGTGGAGCGCATCAAAATCGATGCGCCGCTCAACCCCATCGACACAACGACACTTTATAAAGGCAGTGGCGCGGAAGGCTACACGGACTATCCGACTTTGGTCGAAGTACGCGCTGCCTGATCTATGTCGCGCTATGCGTGCTGGCTTTTAAAACGCCGTAGGCCTGGTTGATGATTTTTAATTTATCTTCCGCAGCAGTATGTGCGGCGGGATTGTGGTGCGCGCCCCGCGCATCGGGATGGAATTCCTTGGCCAGTTTGCGGTAACGCGTTTTAATCGCTTTAAAATCCCGCGTCGGCTGCAGACCCAAAGTACGGCAAGCCTTGATCTCATCCATACTGAAACCCGCCATCAGATGCACCGCATCAGGATCTGTATCTTCCATTTGAAAACCGCCAAAGTCGCGCAGTACCTTAGCGCGCAATAGGTTTTCGTATGCTTTGCCGCCCCCTAAATTTCCTGGGCCCGCGATCGGTTGGGTCGGGCGTCCGCCTACGGTAGACTCGCGAATGAAATTTTCGATCTGGGCCGGGTTCATGCCCTTCAAGAAATCCCACTTACCATTATAGGCGCGCACATGATCCAAGCAGAACCAATGATAGTCGCGCAACGAATCGCGTGATTTGGGCGCTGGGTAATCGCCATGTGCGGCGCAGTCATCGGCCTCACACAGGCGGGGGTGCAGGCGCGCCGCCGCATTGGATTGGGGCGGCATCCAGCGGGGATTATGTGGTGTTTTTGCCTGCGATTTCGCCATTCTTTCAGTATCCGTTATTCCCGCGCAAGGAGCAAATGAATTTTAAGAACAAATTATATGATAACCGGGTTGACTAGATTCCTAAAACACACTTATAGGTAGTATATTGATTAGGTATTCGTTAGCAGGAGGAATGATATGCAACAAATCTTGGTTTCCCCCAAAATAGATCCCGCGTCTTTGGATACACAGGGCGGCTTGCCGGATTATGCTCAAGGGCGAGGCAGCGGCGGCATCAATTCCCGCCTAACGAACTTGCCGCGCTCCACGTTGGTCAACCGCAACATCATGGTGGGAGGCAAACGGACTTCGGTACGTCTGGAACCGGAAATGTGGACTGCCCTGCTCGACATCGCGCGGCGCGAAGGCCAGACCATTCACGCCTTGGCCACGCGCGTAGCGGAAACGAAAAAACCAGAAACCTCACTCACTGCGGCTATCCGGGTTTTTTGTCTGGCTTATTACCGCACAGCGCTGGGTGGGGGTTAAGACTAAAATGCTAAGAAATTAAGGTAAGTATTGAACCTGGCATTTTACGACTGCTCAGGAGGAGCTACACTAAGGAAAGCCAGAGCATCAGTGCGCTTATTGATTGTTGCATATGCTATGGGTTAGCCACCGCTATAAGCTTCTCGCAATCGAGGAAATAATGTCTTGTTATCCTGCTGGCGATCATAGAGTGCTTGGCATCGTGCTTTTAATTCACCATCTCTTGCAAAATCCAAAACCGTTCCACCATGTCCTTCTATTATTATATCCGCTTTAACATCCACTAAGATGCCTAAGCATTTTGTCTTATTCATTCTTACCGCCCATATTGTAGCTGTATCGCCGCCTGTATCTTACCTATTTAATTCTGCTTCAATAGCAATTAAATCTTAATATGCTGAGACTACTTGGGGATTTGAAAAAATAAGCGCCTAAGGCCGTAACAAGCCCAGAATTTTGGGCAACAATTTCCTTAATAGCTTCGGCCTTGGTTTTTGCAAAATCTACGGGATCTAAATCTAAAAAATTTCTTGCGCCCATTTATTATGATCAATCTCAATCATATTTTCTCCTGCTTAAATAAGTTAAACAGAATTAAGCTAGAAGTTTTAATACTTGCAAACTTATTCAGCAGGAACAACCGCGGCCTAAGCCGCGGCGGAAGCCTTGCCCTGCAACATCTCCAGCATCGTCTGGCCGAGTGCGGCGGGCGATGGCGAAACGCGGATGCCGGCGGCCTGCATGGCCGCGATTTTATCCGCTGAACCGCCCTTGCCGCCTGAAATGATCGCGCCTGCATGGCCCATGCGGCGGCCCGGCGGTGCCGTAACACCCGCGATGAAACCGACCACTGGTTTTTTGACTTTGCTATCGATCAGGAATTGCGCCGCTTCTTCTTCCGCGCTGCCGCCGATTTCACCGATCATAATGATGCCCTCAGTTTCAGGATCGTGCAAAAACATATCCAGGCAATCGATAAAGTTTGTACCGTTCACCGGATCGCCGCCGATACCGATGCAGGTCGTTTGGCCGAGGCCAACCGCTGTCGTTTGTGCGACCGCTTCGTACGTTAATGTACCGGAACGTGATACAATGCCAATCTTACCACGCTTGTGAATATGGCCCGGCATAATACCGATTTTGCATTCGCCGGGCGTGATAACGCCGGGGCAGTTTGGTCCGATCAAACGCGTTTTAGAGCCTGTCAGCGCGCGTTTCACTTTGACCATATCCAAAACCGGAATGCCTTCGGTAATGCAGATTGCCAATGGAATTTCCGCTTCGATCGCTTCCAAAATCGCATCGGCGGCAAAGGGAGGCGGCACATAAATGACGCTGGCATTCGCGCCGGTCTGCTGCACGGCTTCGCTGACCGTATTAAATACCGGCAAGTCCAAATGTTTGGTGCCGCCTTTACCGGGCGTGACACCGCCGACCATTTTGGTGCCGTAAGCAATCGCTTGTTCGGAATGGAAAGTTCCCTGAGAACCTGTAAAACCCTGACAGATAACTTTGGTATCTTTATTAATTAAAACAGCCATTACGCGGCCTCCTTCACAGCTTTAACGATTTTTTGCGCACCATCGGCGAGGTTATCTCCGGTGACAATTGGCAGGCCGGATTCATTCAGCATTTTTTTGCCGAGCTCAACATTGGTGCCTTCCAGCCGCACCACCAGCGGCACGTTCAGCGCCACTTCTTTTGCCGCGGAAATCACGCCGTCCGCAATGACATCACAGCGCATAATACCGCCAAAGATATTCACAAAAATCCCTTCGACGTTTTTGTCAGACAGGATGAGTTTGAATGCTTCTGTCACACGTTCTTTGGTCGCGCCGCCGCCGACATCCAAAAAGTTCGCCGGCTCGCCGCCATATAATTTGATGATGTCCATCGTCGCCATCGCCAGGCCCGCACCGTTCACCATGCAGCCGATGTTGCCATCGAGACGCACGTAATTTAACGAGTGGCGGGATGCTTCCAATTCCTGTGGATCTTCTTCAGTTTCATCGCGCAATTCCATGATCTTCGGATGGCGGTAGAGCGCATTTTCATCAAAGCTGACCTTCGCATCCAGAGCGATCACTTCACCCGCACCACTAACGACGAGCGGATTAATTTCAACGCTGGACATATCAAGTTCCGTAAAGGCTTGATACAGACCCGCCATAAATTTGCTGAAATGTTTAATCTGATCGCCTTCAAGTTTCAGGCCATAAGCCAGCTTGCGCGCATCGAAAGGCGAGAATCCCGCCGCGGGGTCAATCGCAACCTTCATAATTTTTTCGGGATGATGTTCTGCAACTTCTTCGATGTCCACGCCGCCTTCAGTTGACGCCATAAAGGTCACGCGTGAGGTCGCGCGGTCAAGCAGCGCACCCAAATATAATTCACGTTTGATGTCGCAGCCGTCTTCGATATACACGCGCCCGACCTGTTTGCCTTCAGGCCCGGTTTGCGCTGTCACCAAAACCTGACCAAGCATCGCTGCCGCAGCCGTTTTAACATCCGCCGCGGACTTCACGACACGCACGCCGCCCTTACCGCTGGCATCGTTTTTAAAATGGCCCTTGCCGCGGCCACCAGCATGAATTTGTGATTTCACCACATAAACTGGTCCGCCCAGCGACGCAGCAGCTTTTTCAGCCTCTTCAGCCGTATAGGCGATTTGGCCTTTTAAAGTTGCAACGCCATAGGAACGCAATAATTCCTTGGCCTGATATTCGTGGATGTTCATGCTCTCCCGCCACTTTTCGATTAATGATGGGCGATACCTAGCGGGAGTTCACACGAATGACAAGGTGTAATTGAATTTTATGCCGCCGTTTTGAGTTTATCTGCCACCGCGCAAAGCTCTTTCACCGCCGAAACTGATTTATCAAACATGGCCTGCTCATCCGCGTTCAATTTAATTTCCAGGATTTTCTCCACGCCATTCGCGCCGATCTGTACCGGCACGCCGATGTATAAATCTTTCACGCCGTATTGGCCGGCCAGCAGTGCCGCACAAGGCAAGATGCGGCGTTTGTCACGCAAATAACTTTCCGCCATTTCGATGGCGGAAACGGCGGGCGCATAAAACGCCGAACCCGTTTTCAGCAGTGCGACAATTTCCGCGCCGCCGTCACGCGTCCGCTGAACAATCTGATCTAGTTTTTCTTGTGAAATCATGCCCATCTTCACGCAATCGGGTAATGGGATTCCAGCAACCGTTGAATAACGCACCAGCGGCACCATGGTATCGCCGTGACCGCCCATGACGAATGCTGTGACGTCTTCCACCGAAACATTCATGGCCTCAGCCAGGAAATAACGGAAACGCGCGGAATCCAATACGCCCGCCATGCCAACGACTTTATTTGCAGGCAAACCACTTTCCCGCTGCATGACCTGTACCATCACATCCAGCGGATTGGTGACGACGATAACAAAAGCATTCGGTGCGTGTTCCGCGATATCTTTGGCGATCCCCGCAATGACGCCATGATTGATGCCGATTAAATCATCACGCGTCATGCCCGGTTTGCGCGGCACGCCGGCGGTGACGATAATCACATCTGCGCCCTTCATGGCCGCATAATCATTGGAGCCGCTGTAATTCACATCAAATCCCAGCACCGGCGAAGCTTCCGCCAAGTCCAAACCCTTGCCCTGGGGCGTGCCCTCATTAATGTCGATCAACACGACATCGCCCAATTCTTTTTGCCCTGCGAGCAGCGCGAGCGTGCCGCCGATTTGCCCTGCACCGATGAGTACGATTTTCTTACGTGCCATGTGAATTCTCCTGCGTTCTGCGTTTCACATAAAATAAACGAATGCCGGACGCGCGCAAGGGGGTCGTGTGGGATGATCTGTGAAAGTATTTTACTAAAAAAACCTGCAAATTGAACCTAACAACAATTAGGATCGTTATCACTAAACCTAAAAAAGGATTCATATGTCTGATGAGTTAACGGTTCAAGAAAAATTTGAAGCAGAATTTGCAAAAAGCAATCTTGATCTTTTTGTCATTGCACAACTGCTAAGACGCGGGAGCAGCCAGGGGTGGAAGAGTGCCTATCAGGGTGCGCGCAAAATATTTGCAAATAGGCGATCTTTCTGAAGCCATGCAACTAATTGCTAGTAGAGGATTCGTAGTAGAAGTATTACCAGGCGGTAAATATACAGTAGGTCCTCAGCCGGAGCCTCAATAATTATTTTGAATAAAATTTTTAAAGCTGGCGATTCATCCTCGCCAGCTTTTTTATTTTTGCTAATAATACCTCATGAATTACTGGCTGTTAAAATCCGAACCCGATGCTTGGTCGTGGGACCAGCAATGCAAAGTGAAATCTGCGGAATGGGACGGCGTGCGCAATTATCAGGCGGCGAATAATTTGCGCACAATGCGCATCGGCGATGAAGCATTTTTTTATCATTCGAATATCGGCAGGGAAATTGTCGGCATCGTGCGCGTGGTGAAGGAATCTTATGCCGATCCTACCGACCCAACCGGGAAATTCGTTTGCGTGGATATGGCCGCGGTGCGCCCATTGAAACGCGCCGTGACCTTAGCGGAAATCAAGATAAATCCGGCGCTATCCGATATTGCCTTGATCCGCCAATCGCGCCTGTCCGTTATGCCGATTACGGCGGAACAGTGGAAAACCATTTTGCTAATGTCTGACAAGTAAAAGTCACTTGGATAAAATTTTAACTAAAGTCATCGCAAACATAACTTAATTTGCGGCGATGATTTACGTTCCCGCAAGAACGTTCTTGTAATCTGTAATTGTGGCTGAAAGCCACAGAGATGCAAGAACGGGAGAATGCAATGACCATGCCAAACCTGCCTAACGCAGCCCAGCCGGACAATAACTCAGACATCATTTTGCGCCTGGAGCGTTTGTCGCGCCAGACCAGTCTGGTCGCGATTGAAACTGCGCTGGAAGCCGCGGAGGACAATACTGCCGGCCGCCGCCTAGAAAATGCGGTCTCAGCCCGCAACGTGGCCACCCATATCATCCGCGCCAGCGTAGAAATGCAACAAGCCGCCCGCATGTACGGCTAAAAACTATTGTTTTGAAAAGATTTATTTATGTCCGCTTGTTGCAGCTACGCCCGCAGTTGCCGCGGGGGCAGCGGTGGCAACTGGCGGAGTAGTTGCGGCTGGCGCAATCGGGGCATTAGGCGCGGTGGGCGCAGCAGGTGGCGCAGCGGCAGGCACACCATTCACCGTGGCTGTTGAAACGCCAAAATTTGTTCCGGACGCCGTTGTCCCAGTTCCCACATTACCGCGCGTGCCGATATTGGCATTAGCATTTGATGTCGTGCTGTTGACGCTGTTCGTGCTGGATGTCGCTCCCGCACCGGTGCCAACAGCGGTTACACCTGGATTGAGGTTATGTTGAATATTATAGATGCGTTCATAGGCATCCTGGGTGGCCTTTTGTGCTTGCGTCCAAGTGAGGTTGGAATTCCCGCGCGCACTATTCCAGTTATTTTGCAGCTGGGTTTGCACCGCACTATAAGGCAAGCCGCCATACTGGCTATAAGCATTGACGCCATACTGATAGGCGGGCTGAAAGGTACTATAATTCGCGCCGGTTTGATAATAAGGACGTGAGGCAAAATTTTGCTTCCAATAAGCGTTTTCAGAATTCCAATTTGGATTATTCGCATTGTAACCACTATTACCATTATAGCCGCCATTCACATTTCCAGCAGGACTGATATTTGAAGTGTTGGCACCCAATGAAGCTGTCGGCGCAGTTTGGACTGAAGCAGCCATAGAGCCTGCCGTATTAACTGGCTGGTTCGCACCCAAGGATGCGGGCGCACTTGCATCCGACATTGTCGCCGTGTTTTGCGCCCGTGCGGCCTGAATCGCAGTAAATACAATAAGAGCAAGGCTGGCCCCTGTTAAAAGATTTGAAATTTTCATTGTGGAACTCCCCGATGGTCAGCCGATAGGCTAGGATACGATGAATAAGAAAGACAGCGCGAACCTGGAGTAGAAAAATAAACAAATTATAAAATGTAAACAGTGATACTCTTGTGAATTTGCATGAAGCTGCGCTATATGATGGCCATGACAACTTCATATGACATTATTGTTATCGGCGGCGGCCCCGGTGGGTATGTGGCGGCGATTCGTGCGGCGCAATTGGGCTTTAAAACGGCCTGCGTGGAGCGCGAAAGTGTTTTAGGCGGCACCTGTTTGCGTGTGGGCTGTATCCCATCTAAAGCTTTACTGCATGCCTCAGAACGGTTTCACGAAGCCGCGCATGGTATGGCCAAACTGGGTGTGAAAACGGGCAAAATCACGCTCGATCTGTCCACAATGATGACGCATAAAACCAGCGTCGTGAATGACAATACCAAGGGCATTGAGTTCCTGTTCAAGAAAAACAAAATTGACTGGCTTAAGGGTGAAGGTTCCATTGCTGCTGCGGGCCAAGTGCAGGTGGGTGATCAAATCTACGCCGCTAAATATATCATTATCGCCACAGGATCCAGCGTGACACAGATGCCAGGCATCACGATTGATGAGAAACAGATTGTTTCCTCAACCGGGGCGTTGGCGCTGGAAAAGGTGCCGGAAAATCTGACCGTCATCGGTGCGGGTGTCATTGGTTTGGAATTGGGCTCCGTTTGGAGCCGCCTGGGCGCGAATGTGACCGTCATTGAATACGCCGATAAAATTCTGGGCGCGATGGACGGTGAGATTGCCAAATCCATGCAGCGCATCCTTGAAAAACAGGGTTTGAAATTTAAACTATCATCTAAAGTCATCGGCGCGAAAACTGGCGGCAATGTCACGCTCTCCGTTGAACCTGCTGCGGGCGGCAAAGCGGAATCGATCAAGGCCGATGTGGTTTTAGTCGCTGTGGGCCGGCGCGCGAATACGGATGGTTTGGCGCTGGATAAAGCCGGTGTGAAACTGGATGAACGCGGCCGCGTGGTGACGGACGCGCATTACCAAACCAATGTGCCTGGCATTTATGCAATTGGCGATGTTATTGTTGGCCCCATGTTGGCACATAAAGCCGAAGAAGATGGCGTGGCCTGCATCGAAATAATTGCCGGACAAAAACCGCATGTGGATTACAACCTCGTGCCCGGCGTCGTTTACACGACACCCGAAGTCGCCGCCATCGGCCAGACCGAAGAGCAATTAAAATCCGCAGGCGTGAAATATAACGTTGGTAAATTTAACTATGCTGCCAACGGCCGCGCGCGCGCGATGAACGCGACAGAAGGATTTGTGAAAATCCTGGCCGACGCCACCACCGACCGCATTTTAGGCGCACACCTTATTGGCGCTAGCGCAGGGGAAATTATTCATGAAATCGCCGTCGCGATGGAATTCGGCGGCAGCGCAGAAGATTTGGCGCGCACTTGCCACGCCCATCCGACCTTATCCGAAGTTGTGAAGGAAGCCGCACTGGCGGTGGCGAACCGGCAGATTCATAGTTAGGTTGCAGGAATAAATAAAACCTGTGGGCTGCTGCTTGTCAATCAAGGATCGCGCAGAAATCTTCAATAAGCAGCTAGAGAATTTATCGAAGCTCATAAAAAATGAATTGCCTCAATCTTTTTAACCAAATTCTTATATTTTTATATTTGCTGTTGAACGGCCATTTTACTTTTTAAAAGTTATAAAAATCCTAGCAACTTCCTTGCAAAACAACTAACCCCTGGAGACACACATGGATTTCGGTCGCGGCCTTTTACTTTGGTTATTTGGCATTCCCTTGCCAATTATCCTCTTACTTGCCCTGTTCTGGCACAACTAAGGATTAGTATCATGCAAAACGATCCTAATCTTGCTTACACGCATACGCATGCGGTATGCGATACAATGCCAATGCTGCGCAAAGGCGGTGTATTCTGGTGCGCGATTTGGGGCGGCGCCATTGCTGCGGTCGCAGTTGTCCTGATCCTAATGCCACTGGGCGCGGGCATGGGCTTTGCGGCTATTTCCCCATGGTCCACTGAAAACAGCAATGTCGGAACCTTCACAGCGATCGCTGCGATTTGGCTGATTATTGTGCAGTGGCTGGCATCTGGCTTGGGCGGTTACATTACTGGTCGCCTTCGCACCCGTTGGACCAACATGCACGCGCATGAAGGATTTTTTCGTGACACGGCGCATGGTTTTTTAACCTGGGCCTTGGCAGCGATTATCGTGACTATTTTTACCGTCGCCGTAATGCCACACGACCATATGAAACGGGATGGACGCGATTCTGGACCGCTAGCCTATGACGTGGATCGCTTATACCGCACGAAAAATCCGAATGGCATCAGCAATGATGTTCGTATGGAAACAGAGCGTCTTTTGACTTCTGCAGCCTTAATGCCGAACAATAATATGGCATCGGAAAATGCAGCGGATGATAGACGTTATCTGGCGCAATTGGTCAGCTCCAATACGGGTCTTTCCATGTCGGATTCTGAAGTACGCGTGAATAATGTCGTCACCGACGTGAAGTCTAAAGCGAACATGGCGCGCAAGGCAGCCTCTGCCTTGTCGTTTTATAGCTTCTTTGCGATGCTGGTGGGTGCCTTTATTGCCTGCGTGGCAGCCGCACTGGGTGGCATGCGCCGCGACTCTTATGATGATGAGAAATACGCCACGACCAAATACCACGCTTAATTTTTAAAAGCGCTGTAATAGCCAGGCCTGCATGAGAAATCATGCAGGCCTGTTTGTTTTTAGCGCTTAATATATCGTCAATTGGATATTTTACTGGCTTTTCCCGTCGCGATCCGCTATCCACGCGGCATCATGAACCTACGCAATATCGCTATTATCGCCCACGTCGACCACGGCAAAACCACACTGGTGGACCAAATGCTGCGCCAATCCGGCACTTTCCGAGATAATCAGGCCGTCACCGACCGCGCCATGGATTCCAACGACCTGGAAAAGGAACGCGGTATTACCATTCTGGCCAAATGCACCTCCATCCTTTGGCATGGCACGCGCATTAACGTTGTAGACACCCCAGGCCACGCGGACTTTGGCGGTGAAGTGGAACGCATTTTGGGCATGGTGGACGGCGTTGTCTTGTTGGTCGATGCGGCTGAAGGTCCTTTGCCGCAAACCAAATTTGTATTGGGCAAAGCCCTGCGTAAAGGCATCAAGCCAATTTTACTAGTGAATAAAGTTGATCGTTCCGACGCGCGCCCGCATGAGGTGCATGACGAAGTGTTTGATTTATTTGCCGCCCTGGACGCCGAACCGGATCAATTGGATTTCCCAACCCTGTTCGGCTCCGGCCGTGACGGCTGGATGTCCGACAACCCAGATAAAAAGGCCGAAGACCTGACCGCGCTGTTTGAATTGATTATTAAACACGTACCGGCGCCAAAGGTTGAGGCAAATTCAGAATTTAAAATGCTGGCAACGATTATTGAACCTAATCCGTTTTTGGGCCGCTTGTTGACGGGCCGCATTGACGGCGGGACGATTAAGGCTAACCAGCAGATTAAGGCACTGACGCGCACCGGTGAACTGATCGAAGTTGGTCGTGCGACGAAAATCCTCGCCTTCCGTGGTTTAGAACGCGTGCCGGTGGAGGAAGCCGAGGCAGGCGATATCATTGCCCTGGCTGGTTTGGAAAAAGCCACCGTAGCCGATACCATTTGCGATATGTCGGTGACAGAGGCCATTCCGGCCCAACCGATTGACCCTCCCACGATTGCAATGCGCTTTGCGGTAAACGATTCACCTCTCGCGGGAACTGAAGGCAGCAAAGTCACCTCACGCATGATCCGTGATCGTTTGTTTAAAGAAGCGGAGGCGAACGTCGCTCTGCGCGTGCGTGAAATGGAAAGCGCGGATTCATTTGAAGTCGCGGGACGCGGCGAATTGCAATTGGGCATTTTGATTGAAACCATGCGGCGCGAAGGCTTTGAGTTGTCGATCTCCCGCCCGCAGGTGGTCATGCGCGAAGAAGGCGGACAAACATTAGAACCAATTGAAGAAATCGTCATCGATGTGGATGAAGAACATGCCTCAACCGTCATTGGTTCGTTGTCGGAACGCAAAGCGGAACTGGTCGAACAACGCCCATCGGGCGGCGGCAAACAGCGTTTGGTTTTCTATGCGCCATCGCGCGGCTTAATCGGTTATCACGGCCAGTTTTTAACGGAAACGCGCGGCACCGGTGTTTTGAACCGCCTGTTCCATGACTATGCGCCATACAAAGGTCCCATGGCAGGCCGCCGCAATGGCGTATTGATTTCCAACGGCGGCGGCGAATCCGTGGCCTATGCCATTTTCAACCTGGAAGACCGCGGGCAATTCCTGATCGGTTCCGGCGAAAAAGTGTATCAAGGCATGATCGTGGCGGAACATTCGCGCGACAATGATTTGGAAGTGAACGTCTTGAAAGCCAAACAGCTGTCCAACGTGCGCGCCGCCGGTAAGGACGAAGCTATCCGCCTGACACCGCCGCTGGCCATGCCGCTGGAAAAAGCACTGGCCTATATTCAAGATGATGAACTGGTCGAAGTCACGCCGAAATCATTGCGCCTGCGTAAACGTTTGCTGGATCCTAATGACCGCAAACGCGGCGAACGTAAAGCGGGTTAGTTTCCACATTATTACCTTATCTTCATGACTGATTATTAAGTTGAACCAACGCGACGTTGGGATACAATGGAAATATCAGCCCTGGAGGCAGCCATGTCCAAATCATCATCTTTATTCGCAATCGTCGCGCTGGCCGCACCGTTATTCCTCGGCGGCTGTATTGTCGCGCAACCCGCCCCCTATTATCGGCAAGGCTATGTTGAGCCTGCACCGGCTCAGGCACCCGTCGTTTATGCGGCACCAGCGCCGGTTTACTACGCACCGGCACCTACCTACTACGGCGGTCCTGTGGTCGTTTTTGGCGGTGGCGGTTACCGCGGCTGGCACCACCGCAGCTGGCGCTAAATAATTACTTGGCCGCTGCCATCACCCAGGCAACCTGCTCATCTGGTTTCACGCCATATTGCACCGCTGCGACCTTGCCGTTTTCATCAATCAGAAAACAGGAACGCTCAATTCCCATATATTTTTTACCCATAAAGGTGCGCTCGCCCCACACGCCATAGCGTTCGCACATATCGCCGTCCTTGTCCGACAACAATGGAAAATTCAGATTGAACTTCTTGGCGAATTTTTCATGGCTGGTCACGCTGTCCTTTGACACGCCCAGCACCACCACCGATAATTTATTCAAGGACTGTAAACTTTCGTTCAGGCTGCAGGCTTGCTTGGTGCAGCCCGGCGTATCATCTTTGGGATAAAAATAAACCAGCAATTTTTTGCCTTTGAAATCAGACAAGAAAATATTTTTCCCGCCCGTCGCCGGTAATGCAAAATCCGGCGCCGCGTCACCGATTTGCAGTTTGGATGAATTGATTTGCTGTGTTGCTTGCGCCATGCATGCCTCCTGATTTCCCAATATCTTGCCTTAATTGCATTAAAAAACAATGCATTGAAAGCATGCAAATACTATGCACTCTATTGGTCATGCAAAAACCTCTGCATCACCGTATCGGCCATATTTGCCGCAATGTTTCGCTGGTGGCGATGGTTTGTGCGCTGGTGGTGATCGGCTGGATGGCATACCGCCTGTCCGCCGCGCCGATCCCGATTGACTGGGCCACGCCGTTCCTGGAACAAGCCTTGCAAAGCGCTGGCAGCAGCACCGGAAATTTAAACCTGAATAATTTGTTTTTAATCTGGAATGGCGCCGATCACCGTATCGAATTTTCCGCTGAACAGGTGCGCCTGGCCGATGCCGAAAAAACCCTGACCGCGGTAGAGCGCGTGAATGTGACGCTATCCATTACCGCATTATTTCGCGGGCAATTACGGGTAAAGGATATTACGCTGGTCGGTCCACAATTGCATTTATCCCTGCCGCATATAGAACAAAATCCGGTGGGCGCCGCGCCGCTGGCATTTTTGTCGGATAAGGACACGCCGCTTGCGCGCCTGCATAGTCTTTCCATCCAACATGGCATGATTGATCTGGAACACAATGGCCAGCATGATAGCCTCAGCAATGTGGAATTAAATTGGGAACGCAATGGCAAGAAATCGCACGGTATCTTTAATGCCGCGCTGCGCCTGGCCGACGCGCCAGCGCCCAGCCTGATCCACGCCGCACTGCATGAGACTGAAAATGGAACGGACATCACGGCCAGCGCGAATGATATCCGTCCTGAAAGCATCCAAACGATCCTGGCGGATACAGCACCCAATTTGTTACCCGCCAACCTTTCCCCCAATCGGTTGCAGATGCCGGTATCTTTTGACGGCGCCGTGCACTTGGATAACAATGAAAGACTGCAAAGTATTGATGGTCAAATTGTTGGCGGTTCAGGACATATTTTGCTACCGGAGCTTTACGATACCGCCGTTCCCATTCGTGATTTACATATCAATGGCACTTATCAAGCGGATAGCGGCGATTGGGAAATTCAAAACTTTCGTCTGGCCATTTTAGATGAAGACGGCCCAATGACATTACAGCTCCAGGCTGCCCAAAATACACAAGTCATCACTGTAAATACTGCACTGCCGGACGCCAATATGACAGCTGTCAAACGCTGGTGGCCTGCGGGCGTTGCGCCAGGCGTTATTTCCTGGCTGAATGATAATGTCAGCGCCGGGAAAATTTCTCACATGGGAATCCATGCGACACTGAAAAACGGCAGGGACGGTTATAATGTCACCGCGGCACATGGCGATTTTGACCTGAATGATGTGACCAGCAAATTTATGCCCACTTTCCCGCCGGTGACCGGGATTAATGGTAAGGCGGTTTTAACCGATCCTGATAATATCCATTTTGATATCAAAAGCGGCCATGTGGGAGATATCGCCGTGCAATCCAGCACGATGGATATTTCGGGGCTGAATGCCGATATGCAAATTTTGAAAATGGATATGAAGGAAACGGGACAGCTGCCGGATATGCTGAAACTCCTTGATACGCCGCCCTATGGTTATGCGAAAAAGTACGGCCTGAAGGCGGGTGAGGATCACGGCAGCGTGGGACTGGATTTACAGTTTGAATTTCCCCTGCTGGCCGCGCTGAAAATATCTGATGTGAAATATCATGCGCTGGCAAATGTGAACCAGCTGATCTTGCCGGCTGCCCTAATGGGCAAAGATATTTCAAACGGCAAAGGCATCATGGAATTGGATCCCACGCAGATGAAAATCGTGGGATCGGCAGATGTCGCAGGCGCGCCAATGCAATTCACCTGGCAGGATTATTTTGCGCCGCAAGACGGCCTGACGCGCAGCGTGAAGTTTAACAGTGAATTACAGGCAAAAGACCATGTGAAGCTGGGCCTGCCCACGGCGGGTTATGTGGCAGGCCTCGCTCAATTAACCGGCACCTATGAAGAACGCAGAGATAAAAAAAGCTTGCAAGCTAAAATGGATCTAGCGACCGCAACAGTTAAAATTGATGAATTGAATTTCACCAAACCGTCTGGCGTGGCACTACTTGTTAACACATCATTAGATATGGGAAATCTAAATAATTTTGGCGTCACAGCAGTGGGGCAAAATATCGCGCTCGACGGCACAGGCGTGCTGGACGGCAATATGAACCCGCGAAAACTGAACTTTGGTGTTCTGCGCCTGGGCGATAAAACCAATGCGAAATTAGAAATTACGCAGGATGGCGGGCGCGAACGCTGGGTGATTTCAGGACAAAGTTTGGACATCAGCCATCTATTCGCACCCGCACCAGATGCACAGGCGACGCCCGCCAAACCTACGCAATCAACCACTGCAAATAAACCGCCGCGCTGGATCGGCATGAAATTGAATTCCCTGTTCATGGCCAATCAGATTGAATTGAAAAACGTTCAAGCGGAATTGAACCACGATGGGCGGCATTGGAATAAAGTTTTAATGCAGGGCAATCTGGCCAACCGCACGCCGCTCAACATTGCTTGGGTGCTCACAGGCAATAAGCAAACACTGAACGTCATCACCAATGATGCGGGCAAGACGCTGTCGGCCTTTGGCGTGACGGATACGCTGCGCGGTGGACATCTCTCGATTACCGGCAGCGGCAGCCCAACTGCACCCACTTGGCTCGCCAACGGCAATATCAATATCACGGATTTTAAAATCGTCGGTGCGCCCTTTTTGGCAAAATTGCTGGCGATAACTTCACCTGGTGGCTTGCTGGATACTTTGCACGGCGAAGGCGTCGGTTTTACCAGCCTGACGTCGCAATTTAAATACAGCGACGACATGCTGCGTTTTCAAAACGGAAAAATGAACGGCCAGTCGATTGGCCTGACCTTTGCGGGTGATGTCCGTTATGCCGATACGCCCGGCACGTTAAACGTCACCGGCACCCTCGTGCCACTCTATATGATTAATACCGCCTTGTCGGGTGTGCCAATCTTAGGCGACATTTTGGGCGGCAGCAGCGGCCTGCTCGCCTTTAATTACCAGGTCACTGGCAAGCTAGCCGATCCGGACGTCAGTGTTAATCCGCTGTCTGCCCTCACGCCCGGATTCTTGCGTGGTTTGTTGTTTGATAATTCCACACCCGAAAAAACCCCCTAGATTTCTGTTTTCCGGCTTCTGTTTTCCGCTTTTCAGCTTTAAAGTGCCGCCCATGAAAGCACTGAATTCCATTCGCTTGGCGGGCAAGGACGTTTTGCCTTTAATCGAAGGCGGTAAAGGCATCGCGGTATCCAATGGCCAGTCCACGGGCGCCTGGGCCGGTGCGGACGGCGTGGGCACTTTTTCCGGCGTGAATGCAGATTCCTATGATGCCGACGGCAATATTATGCCGCAAATTTATCACGGCAAAACGCGGCGTGAGCGGCATGAAGAACTGATCGCTTTTTCGATCGCGGGGGGCATTACCCAGGCGAAAGTCGCGCATGAAACCTCAGGTGGCCAAGGCCTCATTCACGTGAACGTTTTATGGGAAATGGGCGCCTGCGAAATTATTCTGGAAGGTATTCTGGACGGCACCAAGGGTTTGATTTCCGGCGTCACCTGCGGCGCGGGCATGCCCTATAAACTTGCGGAACTTTGCGCGCATCGCGGTGTTTATTATTATCCCATTGTTTCAAGCGGCCGCGCGTTCAACGCGCTGTGGAAGCGCGCCTATCACAAATTTCCCGAATGGCTTGGCGGTGTGGTTTACGAAGACCCCTGGCGCGCAGGCGGGCATAACGGCCTGTCAAATGTTGAAGATCCATTGAAACCGCAGGATCCCTATCCGCGCGTGCTGGAATTACGCAAAGTCATGCGCGATTATGGTTTGGATGATAAGCCCATTATCATGGCGGGCGGCGTGTGGTGGTTATCGGAATGGGAAAACTGGCTGGACAATGCGGAACTAGGACCGATTGCCTTTCAATTCGGCACGCGGCCATTACTGACGCAAGAAAGCCCGATCAGCACGGCGTGGAAACAGCGCCTTATGACGCTGAAAAGCGGTGATGTAAATTTGAATAAATTTTCGCCAACGGGGTTTTATTCGTCTGCCGTGCGCAACCCGTTTCTAGCGGAACTGCAGGAGCGCAGCACACACCAAGTCCCCTTTACAACCGAGGCCGTTGGCGAACACACCGCCGAAATGAGAATCGGCGTGCGCGGGCGGAAGGTTTACGTGGTGCCGGCGGATAAAGAACATGCGGAAGGCTGGGTTGCGAATGGATTTACCGAAGCGATGCGGACACCGGATAACACACTGATTTTCGTGACGCCTGAACGCGAAAATGAAATCCTGACGGATCAGATCAATTGTATGGGCTGCCTGTCCGCCTGCATGTTTTCAAACTGGGCGCAAAATGAAGAAGGCTCAACGGGCAAAAAAGCCGATCCGCGCAGTTTTTGCATTCAGAAAACTTTGCAAAATATTTCGCACAGCGAAGACGTCGATGATCAATTGATGTTCGCCGGACATAATGCCTACCGTTTTGCTAACGATCCGTATTATGCGAACGGATTTATTCCGACGGTGAAACAACTCGTGGAACGCATCGCGACGGGTTTTTAATTTTTCTTTTCCTTCATATCGCCCACATCCGTACCCCACAGCGCGCTGGCGGGCAGCCAGCCCTTGCCGCCGTCGAAATTTACTTCACACCAGGATTTTTCGCATTTCTTTAATTCTCCGTGCACGCCTGCCGCCACATGGGCGCGCGGCTGTGCATCCGCCCCCGGCGCACGGCGCAAGATAATATTATCCTGCGTATTCACCATGCTCCGTTTCTTGCTCAGCATCACACGGTGCACCCAGCCGCTGGTGCCCTGATAGTCCCGCACACGGCGCCAGTTATCGAATTCCGCCGTGATTTCCAGCGGCCAGCCCTTAGCCTTGATCACCCAATCAATCGGATAACGTTCGCCCGGGCCGGTGCGCAGATTGATTTCCTTGGCACGGATGGTGACAAAACGTGGAAGCTGGTGGCTTTCCTCGCTGACTTCGTCAGCGGAGAGACATGGGGCATGGGGCATGAGACATGAGATGCAAAACAAAAAAATAAAGAGCGATATTGGAATCACGCCAGTAAAATTCTCACGCCCCATACCTCACGCCTAATACGGTACGGTATAATAATGCTTCAGCTTAACCCAACCCTTGCCGTCCATGCATTGCCATAGTTCATAGGTTGTGGGCAGGGGCGTATCTTCGCGCGCCGTGCCTTTATTATCCACCGCTTGGCCATCGGGCGTTGAAACCGGATCATTATTGCGCGCCCAATGGTTGCGTGCGCGCACCTCATAACTGCATGCAGCCAGATCTTTTTCCAAGAAATCTTGCGCCTTTAGAACATCCGGCGTGTTATCTGCTGTCACATGCATCTGATGCCAATAGGTGGTGTTGGAATCGTTCCAAGTCACCGTGCCGGCCTGACATGCTACCAAGCCCAAAAGCGCCGTCAGCGCCACAAGAATTTTCGAATCCATAAGTGATTTTATGGCTTTGCCCACCAGGCTTCAAGCGCCGTCCCATAAAGGGAAGGTTTTTCCTTTGAATCTTTTGGAGGCGTGATCCGGCCCGGCCAATAGGCGATCCAATCGGCGGGCGCATAGTAAAGCGGAATAAAATAAGCACCCGCCATAATAGCACGGTCCAGACGGTGCACGGCGGCAATTAAGTCTTCATTGCTGTGCGCAGCGTTCAATGCGGCGATATCGGCATCAATGGCCGCGTCTGCAATGCCCGCATAATTGCGGCTGCCAAGCTGGGCGGCGGCACGCGAACCCCAATAAACCGCCTGCTCGCTGCCGGGCGAAAGAGTTGAAACCCATTGCGCCACCGTCATGTCAAAATCGAACTGTTCCAGCCGGCCAGTGAATTGCGCGCTGTCAACAGTACGGATGCGCGCCGTGATATTGAGCCGTTCAAGAGAGTGCGCGAAATAAAGCGCGACTTTTTCATCGGATGGATTATTCAACAAAATTTCAAAACTGAATTTATCGCCGTGGGCATTTTGCAATTCGCCTTTTTTAATTTCCCATCCGGCATCACGCAGCAATGCCTGGGCGCGGCGCAGATTTTCACGCTGACTCTCTGAGCCCGCCCCATCCGTCTGTGGCGCATGATAAGTACTGTCTGCCAAAACGGATTTGGGATAAATAGATTCCGCACGCGCATAGGCGCCATTAAATAAATTTTTATTCAGCCATTTAAAATCAAAGGCAAGCTGTAAAGCTTTTCGGACGCGAATATCTTTGAACAATTCCCGGCGTGTATTGAAAACCAAGGCACGAAATGGGGCCGGTTTGCCATCTGTTTGATTTTCTTTTTGAATGCCTTTTACATTATAATCTAGCACCCAGCGTTTTGGATTGGCCTCGCGCCGGAAATCATAGGCGTGCGATTTGAAAGCCAATAGTGCCGCCATATCATCGCGGTAAAAATCAACACGCACTATGTCAAAATTAAACTGCCCGCGGCGCGACGGTAAATCCGCTGCCCAATAATTTTTATCGCGTGTTAAAACCAAAGTACGTCCCGCATCGACACGCGTGATTTTATATGGCCCGCTGCCCACCGGCGGTGTCAGCGTCGTGTTTTGTCCAGTCGCACCCATCGGCGCCCAATAATGTTTGGGCAAAACCGTCATCATAGCCAGGATCATCGGCGCCTCGGCATCTGCGTCCGGTTTAAAATGAAAAGTGATATGCTGGGCATCCGGCACTTCCACTTTATCTACCATTTTGAACATGCGGCGCGTATTCGGACGGCCGTGATCGCGCAAAAATTCCCAGGAAAATTTTATATCTTCCGCAGTGATAGACACACCGTCTTGAAACCGCGCGCGCGGATCAATTTGAAACATCAGCGTTTTTTTATCATCTGAAAGCCGCGCGCTTTGCGCGATCAGTGGATAAAGCGTAAAGGGTTCATCCCAAGACCGCGCCATTAATTTATCGTATACCCAATCCAGTTGTGGCGGCGCGGTACCTTTAATCAGCCAAGGCACCAGGGAATCAAACGTGCCGATTTCCGCCAGACGCAATTCGCCCCCTTTGGGCGCATCTGGATTTACATAAGGGAAGTTTTGGAAATTCTCCGGCAGGGCAGGCGCTCCGCGCATGGCTAATCCATGCGCGGAGCCAGAGGCTGGAAACTGGATGCTGGAGATTAAAAGGAATAAAATTAATCCAAATATTTTTTTCCAGCTGCTCTCTTCTAACATCCTATGCGGCCAGCCGTGCGAGCGACGCCTGCGGCCGCGCGCCGGTGTGAGAAATAATTTCCGCCGCCGCTATGGTGCCCAAACGTCCGCATTCCGCCAGCGGCATGCCCTGCGTCAAGCCGTATAAAAATCCGCCCGCGAACAGGTCGCCCGCACCGGTCGTATCGACTACGCACGCCACAGGCTGGGCAGACACGGTAATCGTTTCCGTCGGCGTGATAATCACCGCGCCTTTTTCCGAACGCGTCACGGCCAGAATATCGGCATGGCCGCGCGCGGCGGCGATAGCGGCATCTAAATTAGCCGTTTGATATTGCGCGCAGAGTTCTTGTTCATTCGCAAACAAC
>Ga0207695_10000631_pt1 | contig 70572 bp, 41 predicted proteins | sample KBSC54metaG_FD_184354 | JGI IMG/M metagenome (GOLD analysis project Ga0207695, IMG submission 184354) | Corn rhizosphere microbial communities from Kellogg Biological Station, Michigan, USA - KBS C5-4 metaG (SPAdes) (version 2) | ecosystem: Host-associated > Plants > Roots > Rhizosphere > Soil...
CTTCCAGCAGGCATATGACCTGGCGGTAAATGCGATTCAAAATCCGGGGATCTATGGTCTGCAGCCTACTTACTATGATGTGAACGCGGCTACCAACGATTACAATAATGAGTGTATGTTATTTTCCGATCACACGCAATCAAGCGCGCAGTACAATGTCAGCAGTCTTACCTATGGCTCCGGCGGTACGCCGGATAATTGGGCGGGCTGGTTCCAAACCTGGGCCTATCCCACCATCACGAGCTCTACCTCGCCGACGTCCTGGACTCCGACAACACCGGTGAGCCGCGCTGCCGAGCAATGGGGAGGACGCCCCTGGGTCCGCAATGCGCCCCCTATAGAGGTATTTACACAGACTTTTTCCGATAAGACGAACGACTCCCGTTATGACGGTACATTTACTACCGTCTACCGCAGCAACATGAAGGAGGCCGGTCTTCCGTTTACCACGCTGTACAATGCCAATTTTTTGCCGATCACGGAAGGCAGTCCGGTCCTGACCTTTTTACCCGACGACGTTCCGGGGATCGATTATACCAATTCCGTTTACAAGAGCAGCGTAGGAGCAGGGGTATTGCCGGGCCGTGCCGATTTTGTGATCTCTCCGAGCGCGTATAACCGTATTGCGTATCCGGGCATCTGGAAGCTGGGACCTTACCGCACTGACAATAATGGCGGTCTTGGAAGCCCTAATGCAGGCAGCACCCGTCCTTACACCGGGGCCAAATTCTCGGAGTTTTATTTTATTGCCGCGGAGGCGGCTGTTAAAGGTGCGACTACCGTCGCGGGGTATGATGCCAGAACGCTGATCAACGTTATCCGTGCACGCGCAGGGAAATGGAAATACAGCAATGCCGATCGCACTGCTTATGTGGCGGATTTCAGCGCTGCGATGACCGCGGCCACACCGGCCACCATCACCGTCGGGTATATTCTTGCAGAGCGCTCACGCGAATATTACGGGGAAGGCTATCGCTTTTATGACCTGGTGCGGACGCAAAGGTTTGGAATGGATAACCAGGAAGGCTATAATTATGCCACCTATACCATCGGCGGAATAGCTTTTGGCGATCACACACCAAAGATGAACGTCCGTACGATCACGCCACAGCTGTACCTGCAACCTATACCGCAAGGGCAGATCGATGCGATGGCTACCAGCGATGCGGATAAAAAGGCATATCAGAACCCAGGCTATTAACGGCCGAAGGGAGCCCCTTGCTTGATTAAACAGAATTTGTTATGGTCAGATACCCGATAGCGGCATTTTTGCTGATGACAGGAATGAGCATTTTCCAGCGTCTGCCGGCGCAGAACCCCATCATTACAACGCAATACACAGCGGACCCGACAGCAAGGGTATTCAACGGAAAGATATATCTCTATCCGTCCCACGATATTCTTGCCACGCCAGGAAAGGGCAGGGTGAGCTGGTTCTGCATGGAAGACTATCACGTATTCTCTTCTTCCAATCTTATTGATTGGACGGATCACGGGGTCATCGTCAGCCAGGACAAAGTGCCCTGGGTTAAACCGGACAGCTATAGCATGTGGGCGCCCGATTGCGTTTTCGCCAATGGCAAGTATTACTTTTATTTTCCGTCCACCCCCCGGGACTCGACCTATGGGAAAGGATTTGCCATAGGGGTGGCGATCGCCGACAAGCCTGAAGGGCCCTTTGTGCCGCAGCCGGAGCCGGTGAAAAATGTCCACGGCATAGATCCTAATGTATTTATCGATAAGGACGGTCAGGCTTACCTGTACTGGGCCCAGGGAAACATCTATGCCGCCAGGCTGAAAGAAAATATGCTGGAGCTGGCATCCGAACCGGTGATCCTGCAGGAGCTTCCTGCCAAAGGTCTGAAAGAAGGTCCCTTTTTGTTCGAACGCAATGGCATTTATTATCTCACCTATCCGCATGTACGGAACAAGACCGAGTGCCTGGAATATGCCACCGGCGATAACCCCATGGGGCCGTTCACCGTAAAAGGGGTCATCATGGACGAGTCTCCCACCGGCTGCTGGACCAATCACCAGTCGATCGTCCGGTTCAAAGACCAATGGTACCTGTTCTATCATCACAATGACCTGTCGCCTCATTTCGATAAATCCCGGTCTGTGCGGATCGACAGCCTGTTCTTTAACGGCGATGGAACAATCCAAAAAGTAATTCCTACGTTGAGGGGCGCCGGCGTTACCGATGCCACTCATATGATCCAACCGGACAGGTACAGTAACATCAGCGCTGCCGGGGCCTCTGTCAGTTTCCTGGATACATTGCATCCTTTCGAGGGCTGGAAGACGGTTTTGGAGGGAGGAGGCGCCTGGGTACAATACAATAGTGTCGATTTTGGCAGCCGCCCGTTGCGGTCGGTGTCCATGCGGGTGTCGTCACATTCCGGGGGCGTCCTGCAGGTGCGGGCCGATGCGCTTGATGGTCCGTTGATAGCAGAGACTAAGGTTTCTCCGACGGGTGCTGAATGGAAGATTGTTACAAGTACTTTAAAGACGACCCTTTCCGGCGTACACAACTTATTCGTAGCTTTTCAGGATAATAGACCGGTGGAAATAGACTGGCTCCGTTTTGAATAAATTATCATTGGCATGAAAAAGATCCTTACCTGCCTGATCGTATGGTGTACCGTGCTGCAGATGCGTGCTGAAAACGGGCATGAGCTATGGCTTCGTCCCCGTCTTGCTCTGCCCGTCAGGGTGATCTGTGAACAAAGCTCGCCTGCGCTTGCTATCGCCCGACAGGAACTGGAGAAAGGCTGGTCCGGAAAAGCAGGCGCTGCCGTGGCGCTGGCATTTACAAAAGACCCGGCCATCAAAGGAGATGGGTTCAAGCTCATCCCGGGTAGGATCGAAGCGCATACGGATGCGGGCATCCTGTACGGTGTATATGAGCTGCTGCGCCGCCAGCAAACAGGACAGGCTGCGGGCGAGGAAGTCTGTAACCCGTCCTACGAACGCCGTATTTTAGATCATTGGGATAATCCTGATGGTTCTATTGAAAGAGGATATGCCGGCGGTTCCATCTTCTGGCGTAAGTCAGATCCCTTTGTCGTTACGGATGGGGACAGGCTTCTCTGGCAGCAGTATGCCCGTGCCAATGCCTCCGTCGGCATCAACGGTTCTGTGTTGAACAATGTCAACGCATCTCCCTTGTTGTTGTCCGCGGACTATCTGGCACGCGTAAAAGCGATAGCTGATGTCTTGCGTCCTTACGGGATCAGAACCTATTTATCGGTGAGATTCTCTTCTCCCGTGCAGATGGGCGGGCTCAAGACTGCGGACCCGTCGGATCCGGTCGTGATGAGCTGGTGGAAGGAAAAGATAAAAGAGATCTATCGATCGATACCGGATTTCGGTGGGTTCCTCGTAAAGGCCAATAGTGAAGGCCAGCCGGGTCCGCAGGATTACGGCCGCACCCATGCGGATGGCGCCAATATGATGGCTGATGCCATCAGGCCCTATGGAGGCATCATCATGTGGCGGGCATTCGTATATAACGCTTCGGACAAGGACAGGGCTAAACAGGCCTATGCTGAATTTACCCCGCTTGACGGCCGCTTCCGGGATAACGTGATCATACAGGTGAAGAACGGGCCGGTGGATTTTCAGCCCCGTGAGCCGTTCAGCCCTCTTTTTGGCGGCATGAAAAAGACGGACGTCATGCCTGAATTCCAGGTGACGCAGGAATACCTCGGACAATCAGTGCACCTTGTGTTTCTCGCACCCATGTGGGAAGAGTGTTTAAAAAGCGATACCTGGCAGGAAGGCGCCGGCAGCACCGTTGCCCGTTGTACGGACGGCAGCGTATATCCTCAAAAGTACACCGCCATCGCAGGCGTCGCCAACATCGGGCTCGATCCCAACTGGTGCGGCCATCCCTTTGCACAGGCCAACTGGTATGCCTTTGGCCGGCTGGCATGGAACAACCGGCTGACGAGCCGGCAAATCGCGGACGAATGGCTGCGGCTGACCTTTTATCCTATACGGCAGCAAGGGAAAGAACCGCCTGTTTCCCCTGCAGACTGGGAAACGCATTTCCTCCGGCCCGTCAGGGAAATGATGCTCGAAAGCCGCGAAGCCGCCGTCAACTATATGATGCCCCTGGGGCTGCATCATTTATTCTCTGCCAATGGACACTATGGCCCCGGTCCCTGGTGGGCGCCCAAAAGGGTGCGGCCGGACTGGACCCCTCCCTATTACCATAAAGCCGACACGGGCAGTATCGGCTTTGATCGCACAGAAGCCGGCACCAATGCCGTCAGTCAATACCACGAGCCCCTGCGTTCCCGGTTCAACGACCTGTCCACCTGCCCTGATATTTATCTGTTGTGGTTCCATCATCTGCCGTGGAGCTACCGGATGCGCAGTGGACATACGCTATGGCAGGAACTCTGTTATCACTACGAAGAAGGCCTGCGACAGGTGAAGAGCTTTCAAACCACCTGGGATAAGGTACAGCGTTATGTGGATACAGAACGCTTTGCGCTCGTGCAAAGCAAGCTCAGCAGCCAGGCCGTGAATGCCCGGCTTTGGAAAGATGCATGCCTGTTGTATTTCGGACAATTCAGCCGGCAGCCGATCCCTCCGGATATCGAGCGGCCGGTGCATGAGCTGGATGACATCATCCGCGACGACACAACGAGACATGCCGGCAATGGGAACGGAACCTTTACCAATCCCGTCATCATGGCCGACTTCCCGGATGTCGACGTCATCCGGGTCAGGGATACTTATTACATGCTGGCCACTACCATGTTTACCTTCCCCGGCGTTCCACTGCTGCAATCCAACGACCTGGTCAATTGGAGATATTGCACCAACATCGTTCAACGCATGGACGAAAGTCCCTGTTATAACCTGGATGGCTGTAACCGTTATGGGCATGGGCAGTGGGCCGGCAGCCTGAGATATCACAATGGGGTTTTCTACGTCCTTTTTAATACGCTCAATGAAGGCGCGTTCCTTTGTACAAGTACGGCAGCGGAAGGCCCATGGAGCATCAAAAGGCTGGGCCGGGGGTTCCATGATTGCGGTTTACTTTTCGATGATGATGGTAAGATATATGTGGCTTCGGGGTACAATAAGCTCTATATGACCGAGCTCGACGAACATTTTTCACCGGTGAGCAAGGATTCGCTGGTGTTTACAGGCGATCTCCGGAAAGGACTGGAAGGAGCGCATGTGTACCACCTCAACGGCTTTTATTACCTGTACTGCACATACGGCGGCGCCGATGGCTTCCAGGTGGCGTTGCGCTCCAAAAGCATCTGGGGCCCGTATGAAGAACGGGTCGTCATAAAAGAGACCGACCGGAATAATGTCAATTTTGGCGTTCACCAGGGAGCGCTTATACAGACCCAGACAGGACAATGGTGGACAATGCTGTTCATAGATATGGGCCCGTTTGGCCGTTTCCCCTCCCTGCAGCCGGTGACCTGGCAGGACAACTGGCCCATAGCGGGTGTCGACGGCAAGGCGGTTGTTACCTTCAGGAAGCCTGATGTGGGCAAAGTATATCCGGCGGAAGATCTGCCTGCCTCGGATGAATTCAGCAGCGACACGCTGGGAATGCAATGGAGCTGGAATCACAATCCCGAGCCGGCAAGATGGTCGCTCAGCGCCAGACCGGGATATCTCAGGTTATCTACAGTGAGGGCAGTGCCTGATATTTTGCAGGCCCGCAACACCCTGACGCAACGGGCTATCCTGAAATACGATCAGACGATACCCACGGTGGCCACGACTGCGATGGACATCGGTCATATGGCAGCGGGAGATGTGGCGGGTCTTTGCGTATTCCAGGACCCGTACGCTTACATAGCGGTAAAACAGACCGATGCGGCCCAGTACCTCGTGATGGTGAACAATGGCCTGACGGTTGATTCTGTGCCGCTGCAGCATCCCGCCGTTCTGTATTTACGTACGAAGGCTTCCAATATCAGCAAAAAAGCCGTCTTCGAATATAGTTTCGATAATGAGAAATTTACGCCGCTTGGCAACGAACTGGCCATGCGGTTTAACCTGAAAATATTCACCGGTAACAAATTCTGCCTGTTCAATTATGCAACGAAAGAAACGGGAGGCTATGTGGACTTCGACTGGTTCCGGATGGAGTGATAAAATACCATCGGTCATCGCCGCCGGAATTTTGGCTACTGTCTTATTCATCATGCCCGGCCTATCCGCATCCGCACAGGTAAGGCTGCCACGCCTTATCAGGGATAGCATGGTCCTTCAAAGGGATGCTTACATCAATGTTTGGGGATGGGCTTCCGCACGGGAGAGGATCAGCCTGCAATTCAACGGGCATTCCTACCGGACGACTGCGGACAGCAACGGCAACTGGCTCATCCGGCTGGCCCCTGCTCCGGCAGGCGGTCCCTATACCATGAACATCAGCGGCAGGAATAAGATCACGCTCCACGATATACTGATAGGGGATGTATGGATATGTTCGGGACAATCCAATATGGTGCATCAAATGAGATTGCATAGCGTCCGTTACCAGGATGAGATCGACCACGCCAACTACCCGGAGATAAGACAATTTTGGATACCCACGCTCACGGATGTGCGGGGACCTTGTGACGACCTGCCGGCAGGCGAATGGAAGTCTGCTACGCCGGCGGATGTGCTGGAATTTTCGGCGGTGGCTTACTTCTTTGCAAAAAATATCTATCAAAGATTTCATATTCCCATCGGCCTGATCAATGCCAGCGTGGGAGGTTCTCCCGTCGAGGCGTGGACCAGCGAGGAAGGTCTTGAAGGATTCCCCGGCCTGGAGAGGTCCGTACAAAGGAATAAGGATACTTCGTATGTCAACAGCTTTAGACATGGCAACTTTGGCCGGGGCGGTGCTCACATGCTGCAGGACAAAGGTCTGTCCGGCGCGCAAATGCCGCAGGACAAAGGCCTTACTGGTCCCATTCCCTGGTATGACCCGGCTTATGTTCCGAAGGAGTGGAGACGGATCGCCATTCCCGGCTATTGGGAAGACCAGGGGGTAAAGGATCTGAATGGCTCCGTCTGGTACAGAAAAGAGATTGACGTCCCTGCCTCCATGGCAAGCCGGCCGGCCAAAGTTTTTCTGGGCCGGATCGTAGACGAGGATTTTCTGTACATCAATGGCCGGCTTGCCGGCAACACTACTTATATGTATCCTCAAAGACGGTATGCTATACCGGCGGGATTGTTAAAGCCCGGAAAGAACCTGTTTGCCGTCCGCGTCATCAACCATTCCGGCAAGGGAGGCTTTGTTCCCGACAAACCCTATTCTCTCATTGCAGGAGATGACACCATCGATCTGAAAGGTTACTGGCAGTATAAGGTAGGCGAAGTGTTTGTGTCGCACAGGGATTGGGGCGGCCGCGGAGGGTTCTCTGCACAGGATCAACCTGCTGCCCTGTACAATGCTATGCTGGCTCCGCTGACCCGGTACACCATTAAAGGTTTTTTATGGTACCAGGGCGAATCCAATACCGGTCGGGCTGCTGAATACGCTAAGCTACAGCCTGCCATGATCGCGGACTGGCGTCACAAATGGAAAGAAGGTGACATCCCCTTCCTTTTCGTACAGCTCCCGGGTTTCGGAGATTACAACTACCTGCCTTCGGAAAGCGGTTGGGCTGAACTGAGAGAAGCCCAGGCAAGATCCCTCTCGGTACCCAACACGGCTATGGCGGTAGCCATCGATCTGGGCGAGTGGAACGATCTGCATCCCGACAGAAAAAAAGAGGTAGGGGACAGGCTGGCGCTTGCTGCAGAGAAACTGGCCTATGGCGCGAATGTGGTTGCATCCGGCCCTACCTTTCGGTCATCTATTTACGAGGGGAACAAAATAATTCTCCATTTCGAAAATACTGGCAGCGGTCTCGTCACTAACGACGGCGAAGACCCGCAGGAGTTCGCCATAGCAGGCGCCGACAGAAAATTTGTTTGGGCCAATGCCAGGATCGAAGGTGATAAAGTAATCGTATGGAGCGACGACGTAAAGGAGCCAAAATATGTGCGGTACGCATGGGCGGATGATCCCGTCAATCCCAACCTGTATAATAAGGAGGGTTTGCCGGCCGCGCCTTTCAGGATAGGGGAGTAACCTATCTTTTGATATTTGTTCTTTTCAGAAAAAATAAATGCTGTAGAAAAATGTTATTAATTTGCGATATCAAAGACCCGCGCGATGCTAAACGACGATTGCCCTGGCAGCTCAAAGGATATGTTGGAACAGCTCTTCAATGAGCTGTTCCGTGAATATGAGCATCAGCTGTATCTGTTTGCCTTCAAAATGTTGAAATCCGATATGGCCGCCAGGGATGTCATCCAGGACGTTTTCTTAAAACTATGGCTGATACGGGATCGGATCTCGGAGATAAAAAGCATTTCTTCCTTTCTATACAAGCTCACCGAGAATAAGGTGATCGATCATTTACGCGTCGCGGCCGCTGACCAGAAGAAAAAGCAGGCATTGTGGCAGCGCTTGCGTCACAGCAGCGAGCCTGATATGGGAATAGAGATAGAAAATTCTGAATATCACTCCATTATACAACAGGCGATCGAACAGCTGCCCCCTCAGCGAAGGGCTGTCTATATCCTTAGCCAGGCAGAAGACAGACCCCGTAAAGAGATCGCCTCCCTCTTGCAGATATCTCCCAATACAGTGAGGAACCAGCTGGCAAAAGCTGTAGAGAACATCGTGACCTACCTGAAAAATAATACCGATTAAAATTTTTTTTGGCCGGCGATGGTACATTTTTTCGCGGCGGCCGTCTTAGCAGCATGTCGCGCATTTACGACCTGCTGGAAAAGTTTGCTTCAGGAACCTGTTCGGAAGAAGAATTCGAGGAGCTGATGCAGCTTATGCAGGCCAATGAGCATGATGAAGCCATCCGCGAGTCGATGCGTAAATATTTTAGCTCATTGGATTCCGAGGTTATCTCGGAGGTGCATATCGATGAGCAAGGCGATATGCATCAGGAAGGGGAGCCCGTTTTTGAGCGCAAAAAGAAGCCGGTTCGTCTGAGGAATGCCCTTTTAGCCGCATGCGGCCTGCTGCCGGTGTGCATTGCAGGCTATCTCTATTATTCCAGGCCGGCGCCGGTGAGCAGTACAGTCGAGGCAAAGACCATTAGCCAGATACATACGCCCGCAGGGTCCAAGACGAGCGTAGTGCTCCCCGACGGCACGGAAGTATGGCTGAACTCCTTCTCCACGCTCACCTATACGACAGCGGCTTTCAATAGCGGCAGGCGTGAGGTGTCCCTGGTCGGTGAAGCCATGTTCAAGGTAAAGCACGATTCTCTTCATCGATTCGTAGTCCATACGAAGAATTTCGATGTGACGGATCTGGGGACGGTATTCAATGTCCAGGCATACCCGGAAGATAAGAACGGGCAGGCTTCCCTGATCAGCGGCTCTATCGAGGTCATCACAAAGGGGCGTCATTCGAAAAAAGTGTTATTAGTCCCCAATCAACGGATCATCATCGGGAATGATAGCAGGAGCAGCGTAGTGGCTGCCAAACCCGGTATAACGGTGGATGAGCCGACCATCCGGCCAATCGTGCTCAATCCCCAGATAAGCGTGGCGCCGGATACGGCCTGGGTCGTAAATAAGCTGATCTTCACGGATGAATCTTTTTACGAGCTGGCGGAGCAGATGCAGAGACGCTATAATATCACCATATCCTTTCGAAATGAAAAGGCTGAGCATTACAAGTTCACCGGAAGATTTGAAGAAGAAACGATCGACGACGCGCTGAAGGAGCTGCAGGCCATTGCACCTTTTACCTATAAGAGATCCAATAACGAAATTGTTATCGAGTAATCTTTAATCAAACCAAAACTACACCAATGACTTAACGCAATGAGCGCTCATTAAAATCATTTATTGTAAAAAGGACGGGAAATGCCGCACATTTCCCGCCGGACCATTCAATTGTAAAAACCTTCGCTTTGAAGAGGGGAGGGCTTTTTATAACAATTAAACTTCATGTAAATGTATGGAAAAAAAAGTATTTCCACTTTACGCTAGCCGTATTATGTCTCTAAAAATGCTTCTTGTTATGAAACTAACTGTAGTTTTATTATTGGCTGGCTGCCTTCAGGTATCAGCTAAAGCATATTCACAGGACGATGTAAAGCTTAACCTTGATCTCACCAATGCCAAGCTGAAAAAGGTTTTTGAGATCATAGAAAAAAAATCCCACTACAGGTTCCTTTACAATTCCAACACGATAAAAGACAATATCCGGATCGATATCCATGAGAAGAATATCGCCCTTTCCGATGTTTTGGATAAGGTCATCCGGGGCAATGGCCTGATCTATAAGGTCATCAACAACAAGGTGATCGCTGTGACCTCGGCAAGTGAAATGCTGCAGACCATCCATGTGAAGGGCGATGTTACAGACAGCACGGGCAGGCCGCTGCAAGGCGTCACCATCACTGTGCATGGTCTCAAACGTGGTACGCAGACGGACGCACAAGGTCATTTTGAGCTCGATGTGCCGGACAATGCCACACTGGACATCAGCAGCATCGGCTATCAACCCCAGCAGGTGCGTGTGTCAGGCGCTGAGCCGGTGCATATTGTTCTGAAGGAAGCTACGAGCGGGCTGAACCAGGTGGTAGTCGTGGGTTACGGCACAAGACTGAAAGAAGCTGATCTCACAGGCGCCGTTGCCCGGATCAGCGGGGATAAGCTGGAGAACCGTCCTGTCACCGGTACCCTGGATGCGTTGCAGGGCATGGTGCCGGGTATGGGGATCACCCGTCAGAGCGGCCAGCCAGGGCAACAGGGCTTTGCGCTTTCCATCCGGGGATCGTCTTCCATCAACGGGAACGTTCCCCTGGTACTGATAGATGGGATCCCCAGTGATCTGAGCCTTATCAATCCGCAGGACATCCAGGATATCACGGTACTGAAAGATGCTACGGCCGCCATATATGGAGCGCGCGCAGCCGACGGCGTTATCCTGGTGACCACCAAAAGGGGCAAACGTTCCAGCAAGCCCACTGTCAGCTATGGCTTTAACCTGGCTGTGAAAAAGATGGGTTTGCGGAAGAAAGCAACCACGACGGACCATTTCGTCAGGATGTTCAACGAGGCAAACAAGAACGATGGCGAGCCGCAAACGTTCTCGGACTCGACGCTGGCAAAAATTGCGGCCAATGATCCCGGCGTAGGGCCGGGGGAGAACCGGAGCGTGGAATCCTACCCCATGTTCTATCAATCCCATGATTGGTATGGCCGGCTTTTTAAGACGGCGCTGCGGCCGACCCATAATCTGAGCGTTTCCGGCGGCGGCGAGAATTCCTCTTACCTGATCTCCTTCGGCGACACGAGGGACAATGGGAATATTTCGGAGGGGACGAACAATTCTGTACGCGACAACCTCCGGATCGCGCTGGGTAGTAACATCACAAAGAACCTCAGGCTGGAATTGAACACGGCGTATGATTATTTAAATATCAAGCAGCCTTCCCAGCTGAGCGATGCCATTAACAACGGTCTGAAAATGTTCTCCTACCTGCCAGAAAAGAATCCCGCGGGTAACTATTATGGCTACCAGGGTTATGAGAATCCTGTACAGGAGCTGAAGATGGGCGGGAACGAGACGATCACGCAATCCAGGTGGAGCAATAACATAAAGCTGGACTTCGAGCCCATCAAGGGACTGATATGGACCGGCCAGGTTGGTATCAACCTGGAGAAATTCGATGACGACGCATACTTTGCCACCAATGTCGAGCATAACTGGGATAATTCGCCCAACTCTCTCATCCGGAACAATCCGAACAAGGCGACCTTCAGGAGCTATAGCACCGTCTACAAAAATTTCAGCACCTATATCAACTACAGCAAGACATTCGGTGAGCATGAGATCAAGGTGATGGCCGGCGCTTCCCGGGAGAAATTTACCCGGAATGCCAAATACATCGCGGGTGCGGACTTCTTCAGCAATGTGATCTTCTCGCCGCCGCTGTCGGATCCCAGGAACCTGCGGGCCACCAGTGGTGATCTCAATGATTGGAATAATGACCCCTGGGCGCTGCTGTCCTATTTCGGCCGGGCCGGCTACTCCTTTGCCGGCAAGTACTATATCGAGGGTACCCTGCGTAAGGATGGCAGCTCGAAGTTCTCCCCGGAGAAACGCTGGAGCGAGGCTTATCCCAGCGTCTCCGCGGCGTGGAAAATATCCGAAGAGCCTTTCTTCAAAAACCTGGTCAGCGGCAACCTTGTCAATCTGCTCAAGGCAAGAGTATCCTGGGGCAAGACGGGTAACCAGGATATTCCCACCCTGGGTCTTTTCGACTATATCCAGCTGATCAATATTGGCGGTCAGTACCCCATCGACGGATCTTCCCCGTCAAGACAGGCTTCTCTCAATGGCATCGCCTCACCTGAGCGTACCTGGGAGACCATTGAGACAAAGAACCTCGGCGTCGATATCTCCCTGCTGCAATCCAGGCTGGCTGTCTCTTTCGATGTGTACCGGAAGACCAATAACAATATGCTGGTCAGCATCACCTATCCTTCCACCCTGGGTGCGGCTGCCCCTACGTCGAATGCCGGGACCCTGAAGGGAAAGGGATGGGAATTCAACGGATCGTGGAATGATAAGATCGGGAATGTACGATATAATGTGGGCGTCATCCTGAACTATAACTCCAATATCGTCACCGATCTGAAAGGACAGGACAATTATAATCTTGGTTTGACGCAGGCCAGGCAGGGATTCCCGCTGAACTCCTATTTTGGGTTCAAGGGCTCCGTGATCAGGAGCCAGGCCGAGCTGGACAAGTATGCTGCCACCTATGGCGGTAAAGGCATCGTGCCTTCCGCGCAGCCGAACGGTTATGGCGGTCTGGGCGTCGGGGATGTCATGTACCAGGACGTCGATGGCGATGGACAGATCACTACCTATGGTGATAAATCGAAAGGGTTGAGCGGGGATGCCGTATATCTCGGTTCGCAGATCCCCAAATTTACCTATAGCATGACGGGTGGGTTGAAGTGGAAGGGTTTTGACTTCGGGTTTATCCTGCAGGGCACCGGTAACAAATATGTCTGGAGAGGCAACGGGAACTTCGGCGTGCCATTCTCTCATTTCTGGTTCCAGCCGCTGGATTATTTCTGGGGCAAGACGTATACGGCAGAAAATCCCGGCGCCCGGTACCCGCGCTTGTCTAACAACGGAACGGTGAAGGGCAATAACTACCAGTTCTCCTCACTGTGGCTGGAGAACACACGCTATCTACGGATGAAGAATATCACTGTCGGGTATACATTCAACGATATCCGGATCAGCAACCTGAAGCTCCGCGGGATCAGGGTCTACTTCAGCGGACAGGACCTGTTCGAATTTGCAAAGGGCACCTGGAACGGCATGTATGATCCTGAAGAGACACGCGTACCGAAGATAACGGATGATGCCAATAACAACGACTTTTACGAGAACAATTATCCCATGTACCGTACTTTCTCTTTTGGCGTGAATGTTAATTTCTAAAACCGCAGAAAATGATTAAAATATCAAGCATAATAATAGCCCTGGCCATACTGGCCCCGGGTTGTAAAAAATATCTCGATCTTCAACCGCAGTCCGAGATCACGGACCCTACCTTCTGGCAGACCGCCAACGATTTCCGGCTGGCGGCCAACTGGTTCTATCCTAATACGCTGGATGATCCTCATTATGACGGCACGAATAACAACGACAATATGTCGGACATAGCTTTCGGGACCGAGATCAATACGGTGAGCTCGGGGACTTATGTGGCGCCTGAGCAGGACGGCAATTGGGACAACAGCTATAGCGCTATCCGCAATGCGAACAAGCTGATACAGGAGGGAACGGGATCGTCTATCAAAAATGATGTCCTGCCATTTTTGGGCGAGGGCTATTTCTTCCGCGCCTACAATTATTTCAGGCTTTTCAAGCTGTTCGGGGGTGTTCCCATTATCAACAGCGTGCTGCAGCCGACGGATACGGCGGTCTTTAGCGCGAGGGCTTCCCGCGATGCGGTGCTCGACTCCATACTCAATGATCTGAACAATGCTATCGCGGACCTGCCCGTAAAGAGCAGCGCGGAGAAAGGCAGGATCTGTAAGGAGGCGGCGCAGGCTTTTAAAGCGCGTGTGTGCCTTTTCGAAGGCACCTGGAGGAAGTTCCATGCCACGGGTGATGGAAATGCGCTGCTGGACATGGCCATCACGGAGTCGAAGAACGTTATTACCAGCAATGCCTATTCGTTGTACCAGGGTAAAGGCGATGCAAGCTATCGCTACCTGTTCATAGATCAGACGAGTCAGGACAATCCCGAGTCCATCATCGCTAAAAAATACCGTACCAACATCAATGTCAGCGGTTGGGCCTATGGCGTATCCTGGGGTAACCTGAACCCCACGAAGGCGGCTGCCGATATGTACCTGTGCAATGATGGATTGCCCATCGATAAATCCTCCCTGTTCAAAGGCTATGACTCTGCCAGGACCGAGTTCCGTAACCGGGATCCCCGGATGACGCAGTCGCTGATCATGCCTGCCGTCAAGGTCATCAGGCCGCAATATGATACGTACCGGCCCCAATGGCCTGGTGTGGATAATAACAGGAATGTGAATTCGGGGTATATGCTGTACAAGTTCATCTCCGAGATGCCGACGCCCGGTGACGGCGGCGGGGCATTCGATTGGAATATTCTCCGCTATGCCGAAGTGCTGCTGACCTATGCGGAAGCGCAGTACGAACGGAATGGCTCTATTTCCGACGCCGACCTGGACCTGTCGATCAATGTATTGAGGGACAGGGTGCATATGCCGCATCTGACCAATGCGCTGGTGACAGGCAACGGGCTGGATATGCGGACAGAGATCAGGAGGGAAAGGACTGTGGAGCTTGCTTTTGAAGGTTTCCGCTGGGACGACCTTCGGAGATGGGAGACCGCAGAGACGGAGCTGCCAAAATCAGTGCTCAGCATCAAGGTTACAGGGACGGAATGGTCGAAACAGGTCATCACCCTTGACGGCAGCAGCTACAGCAGCTACTTCTACAATACACCTCCCAGCCAGCTGGAGAACGGGTATAAGGTGCTGCAGCCGGGTTCCCAAAGGACATTCGATCCCAATAAGAATTATCTGCTGCCTATACCTACCAAGCAGGTGTCGCTGAATCCGTCGAAGCTTAAACAAAATCCGGGATGGTAATCGACTTATGAGACGACGTATGTTTATAAAGGATACCGCTTTGTCCGGCGCAGGATTGTTAGCCGGCTCCAGGGTGCTGAATGCAATGCCGGCGGGCTTGTTGACACCCGGCGGCGCCCCGATACCCCTCTTCGGCGGGCGGTTCGTTACTTTTTGCATTATGATCCGCACAACGCCCTGGGAGGTCTCGCGCGACGTGAAATTACACCCGCGTGATGAAGCCAGCTGGCATACGTTAGAGGGGGTGCGCGCTATGCGGAATGCATTCGCCGCCAACAACCCCAATGGCCGGCTTACGTGGGGCTTCACCCTCAATGCGCTGGAAGACAAACGGAAGAATTTTTTGGAAATAAGGGAATACGCGGCAGCCTGCCAGGCAAAATATGGGGACGAGGTAACGGTGTTCCCGGGCTATTTTCCCGCGATGTACCTGCCCCGCGAAAGGATCAATAAAGAGCTGTCGGAAGCGCTGCAGATCATTTCCGGTTTTGCCGGCAAAGGATATCGTCCTCAGTCGGTCATTGGCGGATTCCTGCCCGCGGACAGCCTCAGATACCTGGCGGAGAAAGAGGATATTCATGCAGCGCAGGCTGTCATCTGGAGCCAGCACAATATAGACGGGGGAGGGGCGGACGGGTCCCCTTCCTATCCTTATTATCCATCCACGGAACATTTTTGCAAGCCTGGCCAGGGTAAGAAAGATCTCATAGATTGCGTTAATCTCGATGGCTGGACATGTGATTTCATCTGTGCGCGACAGAGCGGCTCCAACGGTCACGCGATCACGGGATATAACAGCCGCCGGGGTGTGGGACCTATCGAAACATATATAGGGTGGGGGTTGGAGCTGGGACATATGGAAGTGATGCATACGCAGTCCATCCATTTTGACGAGGGGTTCGGGCTGAATAAGTTCGGGTGGGTCACCAACATATGGGAAGCCCAGCTGGTGCATGAGTTCGGAATGGATCTCATCTGCAATGCCCTTAGGATGTGGGTGACCGGCACGATGAAACGATGGCCGGATACACATTTCGTTACTTTTGGTGAATTCGGGAATACCTGGCGGTCACAGTATAAGAGCAATGATGATTGGAGCTACAGGTTTGTGGAAAGAGGCTGCGGACTGGGTGACTCCTATAACAATCTTGAAATAAAGTGGTTCCAGAATAAGGAGTTCAGGCTCGCTTTGCTGCGTGACTGGCATAGGAATACGCCGGAGAAGGTGATAGATCTTACGCGCTACGATCTTGCCGCTCATGAGCCGGAAGGGGCGAGCCCGACAACACCGGTGAAAGACTGGAGCCTGGTGAACCGGATCAACCAGAAAGAGCTACGGCCGCAGGATAAGCCCGTTCTGCTGCAGGAATTGCAGGATGATGAGCAGCAGATGATCTTCAGGTATTATCCGGAGCTAAGACAAGTATGACCCCCTATAAGGCGCCGGTTGGGTGTTATGTTATAAAAATGAACATTACGATGGAAATAAAGAACGTGCGAATCCTGGTGATCTTGCTGCTCCTGTATTTTAATGGCCTTTACGCTCAATCTGACACTGCCCGGGCTCAGCGGACTCCAAGGATCGTGAACATCGTCAACTTCATCCGGCAGATCGAGCCCCGGGACGCCGCAATCACAAAAGATGTACTCTACCAGACCGTGGAGAACCAGATCGCTTTAATGAAGAAATATCATCTAGGCGGTACTTTTTTGCTGCAGTATGATGCGCTGATCGACCCGCGCTATCAACGCCTGCTCAAAAGCCTGCCCCGGGATCAATTTGAAATTGGCGCCTGGTGGGAGCTTCCCCAGCCCCTGATCGAAAAGGCAGGCATCAGGTGGAGGGGACAATATGCCTGGGACTGGCATTCCGACGTAGGCTTTTCTGTCGGCTACACGCCAAAGGAGCGTGAAAAGATCATCGATATCTATTTCGCAGACTTTAAAAAGATATTCGGCTATTACCCGGCGTCTGTCGCATCATGGGTGATCGATGCCCATTCCCTGGACTACATGTATGACAAATATCGCATCGTAGCCTCTGCCAATTGTAAGGACCAGGTAGGCACAGACGGGTTTACGCTTTGGGGCGGTTACTGGAACCAGGCATATTACCCCAGCCGGATCAATGCATATATGCCAGCTCAGCACGCCGAAAAGCAGCTGCCATTGCCTATCTTCAGGATGTTGGGCAGCGATCCCATCAGGCAATATGCCGATGGCAGATCCGTCACTACCCTGGAGCCTGTATACGGACATGCCGGCGGAAATGAGCAATGGGTCAACTGGTTCTTTCAAACTTTTACGAACGATCCGGCATTGGGCTTCAATTATACGCAGGCAGGCCAGGAAAACTCGTTTACCTGGGCTGCCATGCAAAAAGGACTGGAATTGCAAATGCCGCTCATAGCGCGTCTCAAACGGGAAGGTAAGATCAGGGTAGAAACACTTGGACAGTCCGGCAGATGGTTTCGCAAGACCTATCCGCTGACGCCGGCTACGACATTTGCTGTCACCAGGGACCTGGGTGAGAGTGATCAAAAGACCCTTTGGTACAACAGCCGTTGCTACCGCACTAATCTTCTTTGGAAACATGGCCGCCTGCGCATCGTCGATGTTCACCTGTTCAATGAGACAATACCGGATAAGTATCTTCATGCGGTGACGACAGTAAATCAGAGCTATTTTTATACGTTGCCTGTGGTAGATGGGTTTCAATGGGGGACGAGGGGGAATCCGGAAGGCTTTCGACTGATGGCGGCAAAAGATGGAAAAGAGGAAGAGGTCAGCGGGGGAGATCCGGTATTCACCCATGCGGTCAGCAAGAAGGCTCATGTCCTATGGCCGTCGGCAAATGGTAAGTTCGAGATCGATCTCGATGAAGAGGAACTGACCATGACAGTCCAGGATAGTCCGTCTCCTGATTGGTTTTTGGAGCTGAGGGTTGCAGCAGATGCCCATACCCCGTTGGAAAAGACGGATAGCACAGCAGCCGTTTACATGTTTGATGGACATACTTACCGGCTGAAGGTGGCGCAGGGTTCGGTCACCGCCGGTGTTTCAGGCAGCCTGTACAGGATCTATCCCCGCAATAACCGGATTGTCTTAAAACTATCCGATCAGTAAAATATATTATCTTTCCGCAATTGCCGGCATTTAACCCTGTCAGGCAACAGGAGATTAATGGATCCTATCAACCAGTATAGTGATGCCAACCTTTGGCTGCGTGTGAGAGAAGGCGATGAGGTAGCGTTCAAAGAAATATTTGAACGGTACAATGGCCTTTTATACAGCCATGTTATAAATAAGCTGGACGATGAAGATGAGGCGCGTGATATGGTCCAGGATATCTTTATCGCGTTGTGGGAAAAAAGAAGCACAATCCACGAGGTCAATATAGCAGGATACCTTTTCACCGCAGCCCGGAATAAGGTACTTAACAGTATCCGGCATAAGAAGATCATCAGCAAATTTGAAAAGGATTTCAGGAATTTTGCGGGAGACCATGCTGCCAATAACGTGGAGAATTCCATTTATAAAAGAGAGCTGGAAGCGATCATCGAAATGGAGATAGCCGCCCTGCCTGAAAGGATGCGGGAAGTCTTCGAGCTGAGCCGTAAAGGATGCCTGGCTCACCAGGAAATTGCCGATCAGCTGGGCATATCGAAACATACGGTGAACGACCATATAAAGGCTTCTTTAAAAATTTTGCGGCTGAAGGTGAAGATGATCTCCCTATTCCTTCTTTCCCAGGTGTTATTATAGTAACAACATCATTCTATGCAGGAAGAGCAGCTGCGGCCTCTTATTGAAAAGTACCTTGACGGAGCATGCTCTCCGGAGGAGGCAGCGCTTGTAGAGTCATGGTATGCCCAGTTGCATATGAACTCCCGCAAGGCGCTATCTGACGATCAATTGGGGGATGCCGGGGCTGCCATGCGCAGCAGGATATTCGGCAATCGCGGTAAACATGTCAGGTATTGGGGCGCATTCCGCATCGCAGCCGCCTGTGTGACAGGCGCTATCCTGGTGACGGGAGCCGTTTACTTATCCGGCAAGCATGTGCGCACAAAGCAGGCGGCAGCTGAGATCGCACCGGGTAGCAATAAGGCGGTATTGGTGCTTGACGACGGCGAAAAGCTTGTCCTGGACAGCGCTGCGGATGGCCGGATCGCCTCACAGTCCAGCAGCGATATAATAAAGCTCAGGAACGGTCAGATCATTTATCATGCAAATGATCCTTCCCGGAAGGAGACGCCCGTTCCCGTATATAATTCATTGGTCGTGCCCAAAGGAGGGCAATATAAAATAGTGCTGCCGGATGGGTCCGCTGTTTGGATCAACTCGGCTTCTACGCTGAAATATCCCGCATCCTTTGCGGGGCAGAGAACCCGGGAAGTATATCTCACGGGCGAAGCATATTTCGAGATATCGCCTGACAAAGCGCATCCATTTATCGTCAAAAGCGCTACGCAGGAGGCAAGGGTACTGGGGACTCATTTCGATGTAAATGCTTATCCCGATAATGCAAACATAAAGACCACTCTTCTGGAAGGCGGACTGGAGGTGAAAAGCTTGCTGCATGGAGACAGCTGCAGGCTTACGCCCGGTAAACAGGCCGTTGTAAGCAATGGTATCAGGATACAGGACGTGGATGTCGAGGACGTAACGGACTGGAAAGACGGCTACTTCATTTTTCACGAGGAGGCTTTGGATGACGTCCTGGTAAGACTTTCCAGGTGGTACAACGTGGAGATCGTTTGTAAGGATAATGTGAGGAAGGTGAAGCTGGATGGCATCATTGCGAGAAATACTCTCCTTTCCGAAGTATTGACAATGTTATCGCGTACCGGCAAGGTTCATTTCGAGGTACGGGACAGGGTCATATATGCGGCTGAATAAGTGCGGTAAAATTTTACGATTGCGATATGAAAATAAGAAATAAGGGTCCAGCCTTGTGACGTAACAAATACCCATAAAAAACCGACAGCGCTAGAACACTGCCGGTTACAAATCGGGTTGAATTAACATGATCCTGACTGTCACAAATTAATGAACCCAACATTACAAATGTAATGAAATTACTGTACTGCGTTACCAAAACATTGCTTTGCTTTATCGGGCTGCTGCTTATACATGTTGCAGGCTTCTCGCAGCATATCAATTTACATAAAAAAAATGTTCAATTATTCGATGCTTTTAAATCGATAGGCAAACAAAGCGGGTATAATATTGTCTATGACGCATCTCTTTTCAGCCGGGAAGATAAGATCGATGTCGATCTTACCAGTGTATCCATAACAGAGGCCATAGACGCTTGTCTGCGGGGAAAGGCGCTGACTTATCGCATTGACGGAAAGTCTGTCGTTATAGAGCCGAAGCCTGCAGGCCGGACGGAATCCTCCCCGGGCCCTCATACGGCACAGACGCCGCGGAGATCGATCATCAGCGGTAAAGTATTCAACGACCAGGGGCAGCCGCTGATTGGTGTAAGCGTGATCGTAAAAGGTACTACGGCGGGCACGAACACGGATTCGCTGGGCGAGTACCAGGTATCGGTACCGGAGGGTGGCAGAACGCTTGTCTTCTCCTATGTCGGATATGAGCCGCAGGAAATAGTCATCGGCGGCCAGAAAATTATCAATGTCGCCCTTGTATTGAAGAAGTCTGAAACGAATGATGTTGTCGTGGTAGGGTATGGCATCCAGAAAAGAATAACCACCGTAGGTGCACAAAGCACGGTGGATGTGGAGCAGCTTAAGCAGCCGGTTGCCAACCTCACAGGTCTTCTGGCCGGTCATGCAGCAGGGATAATAGGTGTGCAGAGGAGTGGAGAGCCTGGCTATGATAATGCGGAGATCTATATCCGCGGCATCTCTACTTTCACCAGCAGCTCACCCCTGATCCTGGTCGATGGGGTAGAGAGGGACTTCAGGAACGTAGACCCGGAAGACATAGCTACATTCAGTATCCTCAAAGACGCGTCCGCGACGGCGGTATATGGAGTGAGGGGCGCCAACGGCGTGATCCTGATCACTACAAAGAAAGGAAGGGTCGGCAAAACGGCTATCAATGCACAATATGATCAGGGCGTGACGGCTTTTACCAAACTGCCGCAATTTGCCGATGGAGCTACGTATCTCAAAATTTCGAATGAAGCGTATAAGAACAGCTTTCCTTCCGACCCTTTGCCAAGGTACACGGATGGCCGCATAGACTCTACCAGTAAGCATTTAGATCCCGATCTGAACCCGGATGTAGACTGGTTCGATGTCATTCTACGCAAATATGGGCATAACAGAAGAGCAAGGGTCAACGTCAACGGCGGTTCCGACAAAGCACAATACTATCTGTCAATTGGATACTATGATGAAACAGGCATGTTTAAAACGGATAACCTGGCCAAATACAATTCATCGATCAGATTCTCGAGATACAATTTCACTTCGAATCTTACGCTCAATGTAACAAAGACCACCAAAGTCGACTTTGGAGCATCAGGCTGGATAAGCAATGGCAACTATCCCGGCAATGGCACGGGCTCTATATTTAGTAATGCTTATATAATGTCTCCTGTTACCATCCCTGTAAAATATTCGAATGGTTTATCTTCCCGGCCCAGGACGGCAGACATGGCAAATCCTTATGCTTCTTTAACACAATCGGGATATGCTACGGAATTCAATAGCCAGCTGTGGAGCAACCTGCGGGCGACGCAAAATTTGGATTTCCTGTTAAAAGGGCTTTCTCTTACAGGCATGTTCTCCTTTGATAATTCCAACAGGCACCAGATATCCAGGTCCAAGTCGGTAGATGGCTATTTTGCTACGGGCAGGGATTCAGCAGGCGTCCTGCAAACGATACAAACTTCCATCGGCAACGAGTTCTTAGGTTATGATCGTCACAATGGCGGGTCCAGACGGTTCTACCTTGAGTCAGCCATCAATTACAAAGAGACATTTGGAAGGAATAGCGTCACGGGCATGATATTGTATAACCAGTCGGATTATGTGGATGCATTTGCGGGCGATTTCATCAGCTCTATTCCCTACCGATATATGGGACTGGCGGGCAGGGCTACCTATGCTTTTGATAATAAATACCTGGCTGAAGCAAATTTTGGCTACAATGGCTCCGAGACATTCGCTCCGGGGAACAGGTTTGGGCTCTTTCCTTCCTTTGGCGCCGGCTGGGTCGCATCCCAGGAGTCGTTTTTCGATGCCATCAAAAATACCGTATCATTTTTGAAATTGAGGTTTACCTATGGTGAGGTCGGGAACAGCAATATCGGGGGCAGAAGGTTCGCCTACGTCTCCACCGTCGCACAGAATATTTCCGGGTACAGCTATGGACGGAATAATATCAGCAATGACATCAATGGTTTGAATTTTGGCGAATATGCCGTCAATGTTTCCTGGGAAAGAGCGAAGAAATACAACCTGGGCATAGATATTAAAACGTTCAATAACGCCATTTCATTGACCGTCGATCTGTTCAGAGAGCTAAGAAGGGGCATCTTTCTCAAAAGGGGAGATATTCCGTACTTCGCCGGTATCGGCAGCAACCCATATGGCAATATAGGGGCAGTGAACAATAAAGGCATCGACGCTACATTGGACATCAATAAAAGGCTGAGCAAAGACTGGAATATAATTTTCAAAGGGAATTTTACCTACAATCAGCCGGTAGTGATAGACGATGCCAATGCGCCGTGGCCGTATCCCTGGCAACAACGAATAGGAAGGAAATTAGGGGCCCGGTTCGGGTATGTGGCGCTGGGGTTATTCAAATCCGACCAGGAAGTAGCCAATAGCCCGTACCAGACGGGGATTACAAAGGCCGGCGATATTAAATTCAAGGACCTCACCGGGGACGGGAAGATCGACGCCAACGATATGGCCCCGATAGGCTATGGCAGCCTTCCTGAGATAGTTTATGGGTTCGGACCGACCGTCAGCTATAAGAACTGGTCGCTGGCCGCGTGGTTCAAAGGCATTGCCCATGTCGACATTGCGTTATCCGGCAATGGTTTTCAGCCATTTATTTACGGTGGTGAACGGGGCAACCTGTATGCCAACATTACAGACCACTGGACCCCGGATAATCCCAATCCCCGCCCTTTCTATCCAAGGTTGACCTATGGCAATGACAATATGAACTATCAGTCGAGCTCGTGGTGGACAAAGAGCGGCGCCTTTTTGAGAATGCAGACACTGGAGCTGAATTACGACATGCATGACAAGCGTTGGTTGAAGGGCGTGGGTATTTCTCATATGAATATATATTTTATCGCCTACAATCTCATGACAGTGAGCGGGTTTAAACTATGGGACGTGGAGCTGGGGGACGGTAATGGGGCTCAATACCCTCTTTTGAAGACATATAACCTGGGCGCCAGGTTGAGTTTTTAAGAAATAGATTTAATAAAAGTAAAAGCATTGTTTGTGAATAGTAAAGCCAGGATAGCAGCGAATATTGCACTGTTTAGTGTGCTCTTTTTTACTTCATGCAGGAAATACCTCGACCAGGTGCCCAATGACCGTCTCAATATGGACGAGGTCTTTAAAAAGCAATCGTTGTCTGAACAATTTCTTGCGAACATATACAGCACTATTCTCGACGAAGGTGATCCGATCCATAACCATCCCTTCATAGGGACGGCTGATGACATCGACTTTACATGGTCCGGCGGAGGAACGCTGAATTATGCGGTCAATGTGGGAAACATGGGAAGAGCGAACCTTGTTTTTGACTTTTGGCAGGGGTTGTATGGCGGGATCCGCTCTGCCAATTATTTCATGCAGCATATAGATGAGAACGATGAGATACGGAGGCTGCATGGCCAGGATATGATCGACCGGTACAAGGCAGAAGCCAGGTTTTTAAGAGCTTATTTTTATTTCTGCCTGATGCGGCAATATGGGCCTGTGATATTGATGGGCGATAAGGTCATCGCTCCTGATGCGCCGGCGGACCAATTCCAGCTGGCAAGAAGCCCATTCGACAGCTGCGTAGACTACGTGGTAAAAGAGCTGGACGAGGTTGCCGCGCAGCTGCCCCTTGTTGCTCAAAAAGACGGAAATGTCAGCGATGCGGATTATGGCCGGGCTACCAGGGGGATGGCGCTGGCAGTGAAGGCAAGGCTTCTGTTATATGCCGCGAGCCCTCAATACAATGGGAATACGGATGCTTTATTAGCCAACTTTAAGACAAGCACCGGTGCACCCCTGATCTCTCCAAATTATGATCCTGGAAAATGGCGTAAAGCCGCCGACGCGGCAAAGGCGGTGATAGACATGGACATCTATTCGCTGTACAAAGACCCTTCGGGCGACCCGCTCAAATCTTTACAGGGCATTTTTTCTCAGGGGTGGAACGCCGAGCAGATCTTTGTCAGGAAAGGTAATGGCCTGATCACATGGGATGTTCACTGTGAACCCAGGCAGGCCGGGGGCTGGAGTGGGGTGGGACCTACGCAGGAGATGGTGGATTCTTACTTTATGTCTGACGGCAAACTTCCGTCGGAATCGCCATTGTATTCCGAGACGGGATTCACAGACGTCGATGGGCAGCAGGTATACAATATGTATATGAACCGGGAGCCAAGGTTTTACAGGGATGTAACTTATAACAACAGCATCTGGCAGGGCGGCACGATGTCCAAGCCGGCGCCTGTCACTTTTTATGCCAATGGACCCAATGGAAGGAACGGTCATCCAACGGATTGGACGAAGACCGGATATTTATGCAGAAAAAATGTGGCGCCGCAGACCAATGTCGGATCAGGAGGCAACGGACAGCAGCAGTCCAGGCCATTGGCGCTGTTCCGCCTGGGAGAGATCTACCTGGATTACGCTGAGGCCCTGAATGAAGCCGATCCGGGGAATGGCGATGTTTTAAAGTATCTCAACATGATCCGGGACCGGGCCGGCATCCCACAGTATGGTGCAGGAGTAAACCCGCTGCCGGCGCCTGCCAGCCAGGACGAGATGCGCAAAAGAATTTGGGCGGAAAGAAAAGTCGAGCTTGCCTACGAGGGACACCGGTTTTTCGATATCCGGAGATGGAAGATCGCACCGCAGGTGATGGGCGTTTTGCATGGGATGGATATTACGAAGAACGATAACTCTTTTTATACAAGGGTGCCGACCATCACACCGCATCTCTTCCTGCCGTCGTACTATTGGTGGCCTATCTCTCAATATGAGCTGGACAGGGATCGGGCCCTCATCGAAAATCCGGGTTATTGAGTTGCTGCAACTGCTACAGGAATTTTTAACAGTAAAAATCAAATAGAATGAGACATAATATACTGGCAGGGCTGATCATTTCTTTTTTAATTGCCGGTTGTAAGGAAAAGGTCAATTTGCCTCCTCAACCCTTGTCGAAATATATTCAATTATATATGCCGCAGGCTGTCAATGGACCTGTGACCTACAATCTAAGCACGGGTGACACGACGGCGCCAATGATCATTTATGGCGCCGACTACGGTGGGGCCGGCTATCCGGCTGAAGATGTGCCTGTCACTTTTAGCGTGGATGCTTCAGTGGTCGATACGTTCAACATATTGCACAACACGAACTATTCGCTGCTGCCTTCAAAAAGCTATAAACTCAGCGATTTGAACGCGGTCATAAAAAAAGGCGAGCTGGCGACCGAACCGCTGAAGATCAGCGTAACGGTAAAAGGAGATAGCGCCCCGGATATTTCCAAGGCATATATCCTTCCCATAACGATCATAAAATCTCCGGTGAACGTTAATGAAAATCTAAGAACGGCCTATTTTATTTTTAATATCATACCGACTTTTTTTGACAGGAGCAACTGGAAGATCATAGACGTATCTTCCCAGGAGAGCGTCGGGGAAGGGCCGGATAACGGGAGGGCAATCTTTGCCCTCGACGGAAATATCAATACTTATTGGCACAGCCAATGGAAAGATGCCCAGCCCAAGCCGCCGCACTATTTCACCATCGACATGGGCGAAACAAAAGATATGCTTGGAGCAGGTTTTGTCGGCAGACAAAACGTCAGCAACGGCAGACCGCAGGATATCCAGCTGTTTGTAAGTGAGGATAACATCGATTGGAAGCCGACTTATGCCGGCACCCTGGCGAATACCGGGGATCTGCAGAAAGTATTTTTCAGCGCTTCCATGAAGGGCAGGTATGTAAAGCTGCAGATAGACAACGCATATTCATCTGATCTTACTCATTTAGCCGAATTTTATCTGTTCTAGCGGTCAACCTTTCCGGAGGACTTATCGGAAGCGGTGATATCTCAGAAGCAGGCGATACACCCGGCAGTGGAATGGTCTAAAATTGCATATATTTAAAGGATAAAACTCCTTGAAAATGCCCCTTGCGAGATGGACCTTCACCGTTGGACTGGCGCTAACCCTGCTGCTGCGTGCCGAAGCGCAGGAGCCTGGTACCGTTTATAAAGAAGCCTTTCGCCCGCAGCTGCATTTTTCCCCCCGGGAGAAATGGACGAACGATCCCAACGGTCTCGTCTATTACCAGGGGTTGTATCATCTTTTTTTTCAGCATTACCCCGGAGACATCGTCTGGGGGCCCATGCACTGGGGACATGCCGTCAGCAGGGATCTTGTCCATTGGCGGCAGCTGCCCGTCGCGCTTTATCCCGACAGCCTGGGATACATTTTTTCCGGCTCCATCGTGGTCGACTCGGGCAATACAGCCGGATTTGGAAAGAAGGGACAGATACCCCTGGTGGCGATCTTTACCCATCATGATCCTGCCGGAGAAAAAAAGGGCCGTATAGATTACCAGTACCAAAGCCTTGCCTATAGTCTCGACAAGGGGCAGACATGGATCAAGTATACGGGAAATCCCGTATTGAAGAATCCAGGTATTGCCGACTTCCGCGATCCGAATGTGATGTGGTACAGGCCCGGCAGGAAATGGGTGATGACGCTGGCGACAAAGGACAGGGTCACGTTCTATTCTTCACCCGACCTGAAAAGCTGGACGAAGGAAAGCGAGTTCGGTAAGGAGCAGGGGGCGCACGACGGCGTGTGGGAGTGTCCCAATCTTTTTCCGCTGCAGCTGGGAGATACCACCTATTGGGTGCTGCTGGTGAGCACCAATCCCGGGGGGCCTAACGGGGGATCGGGGACGCAGTATTTCATCGGCCAGTTCGATGGTAAAAAATTCTATACGGGTGGCAGCACTATCAAATGGATCGATTATGGTCCGGATGACTATGCGGGTATTACCTGGAACAATACGGGAAAAAGGAAGATATTTCTTGGATGGATGAGCAACTGGATCTATGCCAACCAGGTACCGACGGTGGCCTGGCGTAACGCCATGACCCTGCCCCGTGAATTGAAGCTGGTGCATGAGGGCGACGATATGTATCTCAGCTCGTTGCCGGTAACAGAGTTGAATAGTCTGTCGGTAAAGTCCGAGGTGATCAATAAAATGCCTGTGGATACGCTGACCGACCTCTCCGCGAAGCTACAGCTATCGGGCGCTCAATACAAGCTGGAGCTGCATGCCGACAGCCTGAGGGATTTCTTTATCACGTTCTCCAATGCGCAGGGGCAGCAGATGGTCCTGGGATATGAGAAAGCATCCAACAGGTGGTATATCGACCGGGCGCTTTCCGGTAAGACGGATTTCAACAAGGAGTTCCCAAATAAAATATTTGCTCCCCGCATCGGCGTCACTGCCGGACTGGACCTGACGCTGGTGATGGACATGTCTTCCCTGGAAGTCTTCGCGGATAAAGGACTCACCGTGATGACGGCTATCTTTTTCCCCGACAAGCCGTTGACCCAGCTGCGCATTGGTACGAAGGAGCCGTGGGAGATACGGCGGTTGTCCCTGACGACATTGAAGTCTATCTGGTGAGCGTGAGAAAAGATAAAACCATAGCGCTCTTTTTGTTTTTGGTATTCGCAATTACAGGTTGCACTGATACTTCCCGCAAGCTGCTGCCGGTAAAAAACATGCAGGATGATCTGTCTATTCTCTGGCGCAGCATTCAGGAAATACATCCTGCCTATGGCTTGTACACGTCTAAGGACAGTTTGCATCAGGTGTACGAAAGCACGGTATCGTTGCTGGATAAGCCTATGTCCGAGGATGAATTTATCGCTGCGATCTATCCGTTCATAAGCGCCTTAAAATGTGGGCATACACAGCTAAAGCATTCCGAAAGCTATAAACCTTCCGCTGCGGATAGAATGTCTCATTTGCCTTTTGAAGTGTTGGTCAGAGACGGGAAAGCGTGGGTAACGACCCACCAGGTGAAGGAGCTTAAGACCGCAGATGAATTGTTGACGATAAACAATATGCCTGTATCCGGGATCATACAGCATGGCGGCGACCTGTACGCGATGGACGGCAATAATGAAACTTTTAAAGAGCTGTTTTTAAGTGAATATGATGGCTTTGAAGATGCCTGCAACAAGTATTACCATTGGAAACCTCCGTACAACATCACCCTTCGGACCGCCGGAGGCGAAGTAAAGACGCTGCTTATCGACACAGTACCTTCGTCGACACCCCAGGCCGAACCGGTAGCCGAAGCAGATAATTACAAAGGATGGACAGTTTCTTCCCATACGGATTACCTGCCGCTACGTTTTTTGAAAGATCGATCTATCGCTTGTTTCGAGGTGCACAGCTATCAATATACGGACACGGCCATTTTCGAAAAAGCATTCGAAGAGATCCATGCAAGCGGGGTTAAAAATCTAATTATTGATCTAAGACATAATACGGGTGGCGACATCAGGATAGGCGCAAAACTCATGACTTATCTTGCTGATGCACCTTTTCGAATGGTAGGGGATGTGTGGACAAACATACCGGACCCCGCAAAAAGCAGTTTTGCCCAATATTTTGATACAGCACGAACCGCGAGTTTTTATCAAAGCTTTAAACCGGCAGGCATAATAAAGGACGGTCATTACGAGTATGGTTTTCAACCTTCATTCGGCTGCCTGCAGAGCAAAAAAGCGCTGGACAAGACAAATCATTATAGCGGCAACTTATTCGTATTGATCGACGGCGCCACGTTTTCCGCCGGCGCGCATTCCGCTGCCGCTATTAAGCAATATTGCAAAAAAGCAACGTTCATCGGTCGTGAGACGGCCGGCGGTTCCGAAGGTTGCAGTGGAGGGACTTTACAGCATCTGACCTTGCCGAACACGGGTATTATTGTTGAATTTCCGTGGCTGCGGCTGGTATCTGTACTAAAAGATCCGGTCTATGGGCATGGTGTAATGCCTGAGTATGTGGTTGTATATACACCGCAAGATGTTACGGGTAAAAAAGATGTCGACCTGGAAAAAGCATTGAGCCTGATCCGGTAAAGTCTTTTTGGTGTGATATATTCCCTACATTGGTCTAAAATTCAAGACTATGAAGAAGTGGATACCTTTATCCATGATATTGGTGATCAGCCTCCCTATGATGATGATGGCGCAGCGCCGTCCGGGAACCCGGCCGTCCAGACACAGGCCACCGCATCACAAACCTCAGCCGCCTATCAGTCACAGACCCCCGGGGTGGGGACCTCATCGTCCGCCATATACGCGTCCCCCGCATTTTTGGGAAGGGCATCGTTACTATACCTATCATCGATATTATTACCATCCTTACAGGCCGTATGTATTTGCACCGGCATGGCAGGCTCCTCCTGCCGGCGCTCTTGTACCTTCCCTGCCGCAGGGCAATACACCCATACAGGTAGGGGATGACACCTATTATTATTTTGGAGGGGTCTTCTTTTTGCCTGGGCAGAATGGCTACCAGGTAGTGCAGGCCCCGGCCGGCGCCATCGTTTACAATCTGCCGGAAGGATGTGCACAGATAAAAGCAGGGGATCTCACCTATCTGCAATATAACGGCGACTATTATCTGCCTGTCCAGGTAGATGGACGGCCCGCTTATGAAGTGGTCAATATAGAGTAGCCGATGCTTCTTCCTTTATATTATGTCCGGAAAACGGATTTCCCTAAAAATTTAATCCGTTTTCCGGAAAGATCTAATATCTGTCCTTCGGACAACGAACCTCCGGTTCGTTATAGGATCTCTACCCGGCGGGGGGCTACGATAGCCACGCTTTTTACCGTTGCCTTTGATCTGACGGCCACAGGCGGGGGGGCCGCTATCGTCGTACATACGGGGATTTCCGATGGCGCAGCTGTCTTTCCCTTTTCCAGCTCGGGCGATATCACCCCGGGCGCCGGGTGAGCTATGGCCACCCGGTTGATCCTTTTTACAAGGGTCCGCCCGCCGATGATAAAACATAGCAATAGGATAAAGCCACCCCTTAAATGAAGCGTGCTATACTCCGGGAAAGGGGTATGGATATCTGCATGGATACCAAAAGAGTCGATGCCGTTACGTACCTGCCTGGGCAGGAAATCCTCTGCAAAATGATAGATCAGCGCCCCTGCCAGCATCCAGCAGGCCAGGACAATGACGCCTCCCCAAAAGCGGCTGAGCCGGTCGCCGGCAGGAGCTATGGAATAGAAAAGCGAGAAAAGCACTGCCACGGGCAGCGGGTCGATAAGAGGTAAGGCCAGGGGAATGTCCAGGAAGACAACCATGAGGCTGAAACCTCCAAAAGAAGACACCCAGGGGCAAAGCCATGCTATCAAATACCTGTCCAATAAGATCGAGATCACCAGTAACACCAACACGATGGGCATGGGCCGTCGGCGGCCGTAGTCGGCATTCATGTAAATTTTTTTTTAGTATTATATAGCGCAATTGACCTTTTTAGAATTTAGGCCAATTGCGCTAAAGTTCTTATATCTGCCCTTCGGGCGATGAACCTTCGGTTCATTCGGTTATGTACAAATTGGATCGATAGCCGGCTATTCAGGGGATCTTGGAGGGAATCCCGGTAATAACGTAAAGGTGGGAAAGTTCCATATGATCCAATTGCCAAAACATTGTTAAGGTCCTTCAAACGGCCGACCTGACTGACACGGTTATGGCTCATTTCGACACGCCTATTGCCAAAAAATGCACGTTTGTAAAGTCATTATGAAATTGTAAAGCTTTTGTCGGTACTTTAATAAAAGATTATAGCCTATGTTGTCATAATTATTAGGTAGATGATATGACAATTTTGACAATGGTTAAGTCTCGCGTAAAACATAGGTTTGAATAATTTGCTTTGTTCAGGACTTGCCCCGGCAAGTCTCCCTGGAGGGAGTTCTCTCCTTTCAGATCATCATGCCAGAAGGTCGGACATGTAATTTTTTTTACAAGCCGGCCTTTTTTTATGAGTTCATGTTATTTTTACGAAATGACTGCCCAAAAAAGAAAATGGCTGATCGCTGTCCCGGTGATCCTGCTGCAATTCCTCATTTTTAAGCATTTTTATCCTTTCGCTTCTTTTTTCGAGGACAGTTATAGCTATATCTATGCGGCTATGGAGCGACATACCATCAGCTTCCGTCCCATTGGGTATTCCTGGTTCCTTATCCTTATCCATGGCATTTGGGCGTCGGATACTTTCCTGGTCTTTGTGCAGTATTGTCTGCTGCAGCTGGCGGGCCTCTACCTGTATTTCTCCATCGACAGCCTGTACCGGCCCCGGAAAGCCATTGGGAACATCCTGTTCTTTTTCCTGTTGCTGGATCCGTTGATCCTGTATATGGCCAATGCCGTGTCCAGCGATGCCTTATTTGCCGGCATGACCCTGCTCTGGCTGACGGAGCTATTATGGCTGATGCACCGGCCGACGTGGGGGCGTATGCTGCTGCAGCTGGTGTTTTTGATCCTCATATTTTACATACGTTATACGGCACTATACTATCCCGTTGTTGCCGCTGCCGCCTTTATGATGACACCCAGAAGCCTGGTGTATAAGCTTACAGGCGTCGTCACCTCCGTCCTGGCCCTGACGCTCGGGACCATGTTGATCAGCGAGATCACCTGGCGGCAGACAGGCGTGAGGACTTTTTCCGCATTCAGCGGCTGGCAGATAGCCAACAATGTGTTGTATGTGTATCCTTATATCGAGGTGGATGCCGCACGGCTGCCTTCCCCGGAATGCCGTGAGCTGGACAGTGTGGTAAGGACAAAAACAGACCGGGCCAATCCGCCGGTGGACACCCGGTATATGTGGAACCCGCATAGCCCGTTGAAAGAATATATGCGCCTGCGTCAGCAGAGGGAGCATACGGATTATTTTACAGCCTGGAACAGGGTAGGACCTGTTTTTTCCCAATATGGATATTATTTACTTTCCCGGCATCCCTGGCTGTTCTGCCGGGAATACGGCTGGCCCAGCACCCGTATGTTTCTGTATCCTCCTTTGGATGTGCTGGCGCAATACAATGAGGGGCAAAGCAATGTGGATGAGACGGCAAAAGAGTGGTTTCATTATAGCAGTACGAAGGTCAGGGCTGCTGCATCTCCGGATCTGCAGGGTTATATTCTTACTCCTTTCCTGCCTTTCTGGCTTTTTCTCAACGTCGCCGGCATCCTGGCCACCATCGTTTTCCTGTTGCGAGGACGGACGAAGTTCCGGATGGTGGGGGCAGATTTTCGAAAAGGCCTTGTGCTGACGGCTGTTTATCTGAGTGTCAATACCGCCTTTAGCATTTTCGCCACGCCGAATGTATTTCGTTATCAGATAGGCCCCCTGATCTGGATGTCTGCTTTTGCGTTGCTGGCCTATGACTATCTGTTTACCGGGTGGAATCCCGCACCTGCAGTTCAGAAGGAATGACCTGGATATTTTGGGAGAGGCTAAAGCTTTTGTTGCCGAGCGCCTTGAACAGGAGGGTGGCGGCCGCCCGTCCCATTTCAAAGGCCGGCTGGGTGATGGTGGTCAGCGAGGGGTTCAGGTAGGCGGCTGTAACGAGATTCGAAAAACCAATGACCTTCAGGTCACGGGGAATGTCTATATTTTCTTCGTGGCAGGCCTGGTAGACCTGAACGGCCAGCTTTTCTACGGAAGCGATGACCCCGTCCGGCCTGTCGTTCCGGCGTATCATTTTTTTTAGAAGCTGCACATTCTCTTCCGCGTCGTGTGTGCAGGGAATAATGTTGTCGTCGTTGAATTTTATTCCATGGTCGGCCAGGGCCTGTTTGTATCCTTCTATTCGCTGATGACTGATGGAAAGACCTTCGGAGATAGCCAGAAAAGCTATTTGTCTGCACCCCTGCCTGATAAGGTGATCGGTGGCTTTGTAGGCACTTGGCAGATCGTCGGTCACGATCCTTGCCGTGTCTATTCCCTCACAGACCCGGTCGAAAAAGACCACGGGCACCCCTTTTGCCTGTAGTTCCAGGATGGACGTGGGGTCGGTCGTCTCCGAATTGACGGAGATCAGGATGCCGTCTGCCCGGCCCCCCAGCATTTCATGGAGAATGGCCTGTTCTTTCAGCGCGCGCTCATGTGTCAGGCATACGAGGACATGATAGCCTTTATCCTGGGCGATGGCCTCGATGCCATTGATGGCCTGGGAGAAAAAGCTGTCGGCGACTTCGGGCAGGATCACGGCGATCGTCTTACTTTTCTTTCTGCGGAGGCTGCTGGCGTAGGGGTTCGGTGTGTAATTAAGCGCCGCGGCCATCTCCAGCACTCTTTTCTTGGTGGGTTCACTGATCTCATGACTGTCGGCCAATGCCTTTGAAACAGTGGCGGCTGACAGCTCCAGATGGCGGGCTAATATGCGTATAGTAACGTTTCCCATGGGGTCTATGGCAGGCTATTGTTACGAAAACGGTTAAGTAAATAAAGATAACTCCTTATTCGTACAATCGTCAAAAGTTTATCAAATTTACTGAGTGGCCGGGGAGGCAGGACAAACTCCAGGTCCGCCGGCTATGACCGAGCGCCGCGAAGGTCCTTCATTATTAGCTATAACGATTTAAATTCAAGAATGCCATGGCCACAAATAATCTCTCCGAGAACAATCCGCTGACCTCTCTCGATGTTTGGGAAGACGATCTGCTGCAACGCTATCCTGATCCCGAGACGATCGCAAAAGAAAAAGACAAGGACGAATACCGCAACTACGAAGCTCCTGCCAGGGATTCCGTTCGTGAGTTCTACCGGTTGAACCATACTTATCAGACGTATGATTTTGTGCAACAGAAGAAGGCTGAGTTCCTGAAATTCGATAAGAAGGAAATGTCCGTATGGAATGCTTTTGATTTCCTCAACCAGCTGGTGGATGATTCGGACCCCGACACCGACCTGGATCAGTTCCAGCATTTACTACAGACCTCTGAGGCCATCCGCGCAGACGGTCATCCTGACTGGATGGTGCTCGCGGGGCTCTTCCATGATATGGGTAAGGTGCTTTGTCTTTTCGATGAGCCGCAATGGGCTGTGGTAGGGGATACCTTCCCGGTGGGATGCGCTTATTCCGATAAGATCGTTTACTCCGAGTTCTTTGTCAATAATCCCGACTACAATAACGAAGTATATCAAACAAAATATGGTGTGTACTCCCATGGATGCGGTCTTCGCAATGTTGACATGTCCTGGGGCCACGACGAGTATGTATATAACATGATGAAGGATCATCTTCCGGAGCCAGCCTTATATATGTTGCGTTACCACTCTTTTTATTCTCAGCACCGGGAGAACGGCTATGATCACCTGATGGATGACCATGACAGGGAGATGTTCCGCTGGGTGAAGCTATTTAATCCCTATGATCTTTATTCCAAGAATCCGACACCTCCGGATTGGAATAAGTTACGTCCTTATTATGAGGACCTGGTGGCTAAATACCTGCCGGCTACGTTGAGATTCTGATATTGTTGGTAGGCCCCTCCTGTGAGGGGCCTTTTTCTTCTTTTTGCTCTATTTTGTGGCGGTCTGCCGGCTGGAAAGATATTTATCCAGCTGTTCAAACGTACCTGCAAAGCCTTCCTCAGCATTCTTTTGACTGGCCAGGAAGGTGTCTATTTCTGCTTCTGTGGCGTTCAGGGGATAGCCTGTCAGCGTCATTTTTGTCTTTCCATCCTGTTGTGTCAGGCTAAGAATGTTCATGACCTCCAATGGCCAGACATTGCTGAAAGGGGCACGGACGATTCCGCCTTTTTCGTCTGAAAAGGACAGGATAAATTCAATGAGATGGGGTTTTTCGATCTGTCCGTAGATGAACCTGCCCCACATGGTCTGTCCGTTGACTTCCGCCTTGTAATGAAAGATCCCGCCCGGTTTAAAATCGAGGTTTACCACTGTGATAGGAAACCCTTTTGGTCCCCACCATTCAGCCAGGGCGTCCGCCGTTGAAAAAGCTTCAAACACCAATTCCCTCGGTGCATCAAATTCATGGCTGATGATCAGCTCTGCATTCCTGACATGCTGGTTTTGTGTGCTCATTTGTTTTTCTTTTTTGAGTTTTGTATTTTATTTAAATAGTCATCGAGATCACTGACCTTCTCTTTCCAGAACCGACGGTATTGATCGAGCCATTGAGAGACCTCGTGGAGCTTGTTGAGGCGGCCTATGCAATACCTTTCCCGGCCCTGTTTTTCGACCTCGATCAGTCCGCATTCCTCAAGGATCTTTATGTGAAGGGAGACGGATTGCCGGGCCATATCGAAATTTTCCGCAATGGCATTAAAATTCAGGGATTTATTTGCTATCAGACTTATGATCTCCCTCCGGGTAGGGTCTGCTATAGCCTGAAAAACGTCTCTTCTTGCTTCCATATGCAGGTATTTACCTGCGAATATAATACGCAGGCATTTACCTGCCTAATTTTTTCTGATATTTTTTCTCGGGGGAAAAAGCGGGTAGGGGCCTTATTTCTTACATGGAATTCAATAATTTTTGCTGAACTTTCCTGCCCAGGACAAACGGGCTTAAGAAGGTGGCCAATATCAGAAAATAAAAGAAATCGGCGGAAAGAAATTCAAATGCGCCAGGAAATACGCCGCAGTATAATAAAGAGATCCCGATGTACAAGATACAATTGAAGAAGGCTATCTGTATCAACCGTCTTTTCCATATTATTTTGTTTACTAAAAAGTAGAGCGGGACGGCGTAGAAAAGATAGTAGAATATAAACCTGACCATATTTATTTGTATGCCATTCCTGACGGCTTTCCCGATCTGCCACTGATCCACTTCGTATTTGGCGAATAACAATTCAACTTCAAATAACAGGATACAAATAACGGTCTCGATCAGTACCAGTAAGAGGGTATAGAGTATATACCTAAGTATCGTTTTCATCTATGATTAACGACCGTGTCTACTTCTTTCTTTTATCCTTCTCCAGATAATCTTCCAGCGCATCCAGCTTTTTGGTCCAGAACTCCCTGTATCTATCTGTCCAGTCGGCTACCTGTTTTAATTTCCGGAGATCGGCCTGGCAATAACGTTCGCGCCCCTGCCGGCGGATGACCAGCAGCCCGCATTCCGTCAATATTCGTACATGCCGGGAAATGGCCGGCCGGCTGATGTCGAAATTATCTGCCACGGCATTTACGTTGAGGGATTGCTTCGACAGCAACTGAATGATCTCTCTACGGGTGGGGTCGGCTATCGCCTGGAAAACATCTCTTCTCATTGTCAAACGTTTATGTAACATTCCGGTTACAAAAATATGACACTATTTGGTTACCTTCCTGCTTTGTTTAAAATGCGATGTTCATGAGAAAATATGGATTGCTGATCGCTTGTATTTCTATGTGTTTGTTCATCCGTGCACAGATATATCAGCCCACCTGGGAGTCCCTTGACCAGCGGCCCGTCCCTCAATGGTTCAGGGATGCCAAGTTCGGCATCTTTATTCACTGGGGAGTATATTCCGTACCGGGATGGAGCAGCAAGGGGCAATATGCGGAATGGTATCAGCAGGGACTGATGAATGGCGATACACCTCGTATCAACTATCATAAGAAGAAATTCGGTGACCGCAGCTATTATGACCTGGCGAACGATTTCAAGGCGGAGCTGTATAATCCGGATGAGTGGGCCCGTATCATCGAGCGATCGGGCGCCCGTTATGTCGTGCTGACCTCCAAACACCATGATGGATGGGCCAACTGGCCCAGCGCACAGACGGCGCAAGCCTGGAGCATGCCGTGGAATGCCGGTGTGGCGGGACCTCATCGCGACCTCTTAGGCGATCTCTTTACAGCCATACGTAAGACGTCTGTGCATCCGGGTATGTATTATTCTCTCTACGAATGGTTCAACCCTATCTGGAAGAAGGATCGACCAACCTATGTAGCCACCTATATGTGGCCCCAGATGAAGGATCTGATCAATACTTATCGCCCCGAGGTCTTCTGGACTGACGGCGAATGGGATGGACCGGACACACTTTGGAAGTCCACGCAATTCCTGGCCTGGCTCTATAACGAAAGCCCCGTAAAGGACAAGGTAGTGACCTATGACCGCTGGGGCACCGGCATCCGGTTTCACCACGGGGGCGTCTATACTCCCGAATACCAGCCCAATGCGGATTTCGAGGATCATCCGTGGGAAGAAAGCAGGGGAATGGGGTTCTCTTATGGGTACAATCGGGAAGAAGATTCCTGGGATTATAACTCAGCGCAATCCCTGGTGCTGCAGTTGATAGACAAGGTCAGCCGTGGCGGCAATTTCCTGCTGGATATCGGTCCGGATGAGCATGGTAAGATACCTCCCATTATGGAGGAACGTCTGTTGCAGATAGGCGACTGGATGAAGATCAACCAGGAGGCTATCTATGGCGCTTCCCGTTGGAGGATGCCTTCGCAATGGAGCGCGGGCCGGCAGGATTACAAGCCTGCCAATGGCGGCGGCGATCTCTTGTTAAAGCTTACGGTCGACCCCGAGCCCGGCTATGCGGTAAAGGAATGCTTTTTTACCTACAATGCCGAACATAACGATCTGTATGCGTTGTTGCCGAAATGGCCTGGCGCCACTTTTGCCATTCACGATCTGGCTCCTGCGCCGGGCGCCCATATCGAATTGCTTGAAACCCACGAAGCGTTACAATGGCATCAGCAGGGCAACGACTGTGTCATCGAGCTTCCTGCCTATGATCCGGGCAAGATCAGGAGTGCCTATGCTTATGTCATCAAGCTATCCAATACAGGAGCTTTTGCACCCCGGGCTGCCGTCACGATGAGCTATCCCGGGAAGGCCATAAAACCTCTCATCACCGTCCATCCCCAGGAGGGTACAAAATATTTTTATACGCTGGATGGTACATTTCCCACAGAAAGCTCCTCTTTATATATGCAGCCTTTTACGGTCGACAAGAGCGCTACGTTGTCTGTGAGAGGCTTTAAACAAGGAGGATTGCCGGGCGCTGTGACGACCCTGCCGCTGCAGGTGTTCGGCTGGACGCCTGCGCTTACGCCGGGCAAGACCAGGCCTGGGTTGAATTACACGGCCTTTGAAGGCCCTACGGGCGGACTTCATTCCATCCAGGATCTGTCGGGCCTGGCTCCGGCACGCGCCGGTTCTGCTGCCGGTGTTTCAGCCAAAGTGCTTACCCGGAAGGAAAATGCCGGTGTCGTGTTCGAAGGATTTTTGAAAGTCCCTGCCGACGGCATTTATACTTTTTATCTTTCCTCCGACGACGGCAGTGGCCTATGGATAGATGGTCAGCCTGCGATCGACAATGACGGTCAGCATGGCATGGAGGAGCATGCCTCCGTTCGCATACCTTTGAAAAAAGGGTTTCATGCCGTAAAACTGGCGTATTTCAATGGTGCGGGGGATGGCGATCTGATGCTGCAATACAGCACGGAGGGAGATACCAAACGACCTGTTCCTGATGCGTTTTTCTATCAACCTGTAAAGTAATTGATCCAATGAGATTTATCTTGTTCTTTAGCACTGCCCTGATCCTGGGAGGCGCCTGTATTGCTCAACCTGTCGCCCGTCAACGGCTGAACTTCGACGAAGGCTGGAAATTCCACCTGGGTCATGCGTCCGACCCCCACAGGGATTTTAATTACAGCATCGGGAATATCCTTGCCAAGACAGGTGATGCAGACCATACGGCTATCAACATGGACTTCGACGACAAGGGCTGGGACAATGTCCAGTTACCGCATGACTGGGTGGTCTCTCTGCCTTTTGCACATGTAGCTAACGGAGACGTGGATGCGCATGGCTACCATGCTGTCGGAGGTCTTTTCCCCGAGAACAGTATCGGATGGTATCGCAAGACCTTTACCATCGACCGGAGGGACTCCGGCAAGCGTTTTGTCATCCAGTTTGACGGCATTTTCCGGGACAGCAAGATCTGGATCAACAATTGCTATCTGGGCGGACATTACAGCGGCTATAGCGGTGCGTCTTATGATATCACGGATTTCGTGCGGTTCAATGGGAAAAACACCATCGTGGTGCGCGCCGACGCCAGCCAATATGAGGGATGGTTCTATGAAGGGGCGGGTATCTACCGGCATGCCTGGTTGAATGAGTATGACAATCTTCATATTGTACAGGATGGGGGAGTGTATGTGCGTACTTCGTCTGCCGGAGACAAGACTACTGTTACGGTAACTACGAAGGTGGAGAACAGGAATATACAGGGTTCTGCAGCTACTGTCTCTACCTATATAACGGACAGGACGGGGAAGCGACTGGTGCAAGGCAGCGAGCAGCCGTTGAGCCTGGCTGTAAATGGGGTGGGTGTGATCGGGGATTCATTGGTGTTGTCTAATCCCAGTCTATGGTCGCTGGATAATCCCTACCTCTACAGGCTGGTGGCGCTTGTACGTTCAGGCGGCAGGATCGTGGACAGCATGACGGTGAAATTTGGCGTTCGCACTATTACTGTAGATAAGGATAAGGGGCTTTTTGTAAATGGAAAGCCCGTAAAGATACAAGGGGTATGCTGTCACCAGGATCATGCGGGCGTCGGCAGCGCCTTGCCGGACTATCTACAATATTACCGGATACAGCTATTGAAAGAAATGGGGGTGAACGGTTATCGTACCAGCCACAATCCGCCTACACCCGAATTGCTGGAAGCCTGCGACAGCCTGGGCATGCTGGTGCTGGACGAGACCCGTCTGCTCAACAGCGGGGCCGAATATGGCGCCGAATGGGAGCGGCTGATCCTGCGCGACCGGAACCATCCCTGTATCTTTATGTGGTCCATCGGTAATGAGGAGTGGATGATCCACACGACCAACTGGGGTAAACGTATTGCACAGAACCAGATCCTCAAACAGCAGGAGCTGGACCCTTCCCGTACAGCCACTTATGCGGCCAATGTGGGTAATACGTGGCATGGAGTCAACGAGGTAATTCCTGTTCGTGGCTTCAACTACAATCTTGGGGGACTGGACCCTTATCGTAAAGAACATCCTGATCAGCCCATTATAGGCACGGAGGTGGCCAGCACCGTCTCCAGCCGTGGCATCTATTATAAGGATACTGTTAATGCCTATGTGCCGGATTATGATAGTGTCGCTCCACCCTGGGCCAGCACGGCTGAGCACTGGTGGCGCATAGCCGCAGAAAGAGAGTGGTTTATGGGTGGTTTTGCCTGGACGGGCTTCGACTACCGGGGTGAGCCTACGCCATACCAATGGCCGAATATCAACTCCCACTTCGGCATCATGGATATGTGCGGTTTTCCCAAGAGCGTCTATTACTATTATCAATCCTGGTGGACGGATAAGGATGTGCTGCATATCGCTCCGCACTGGAACTGGAAGGGTAAAGAAGGACAGCCCATACCGGTGTGGGTCAATACCAACGCGGAGAATGTGGAGCTGTTGCTCAATGGCAAGAGCCTGGGGAAGAAAGATATGCCCCGCAATGGTCACCTGGAATGGATTGTGAACTATGCACCCGGTAAACTGGAAGCGGTGGCCTATAAAAAGGGCAGGAAGATGACGGCCTCGGTACAGACGACAGGCGAGCCGTACCGTATCGTGGTCCGGCCGGTCAAAAACAGCCTGCAACCTGACGGCAGGGATGCCGCCGTATTCAATATCACGGTGGTGGACAAGCAGGGATTGGAAGTTCCCGATGCATCGAACCTGTTACACTTTTCTCTCACCGGCAATGCGCATTTCATCGGCGTAGGGAATGGAGATCCCAGCAGCCATGAGCCTGATAGATATACCACGGGCGGCTGGCAACGGCGTTTGTTCAACGGGAAGTGCCAGGTGATCATTCAGTCTGACGTCAATGGGCAGCCGGAGGGCGGCAGTCTGCGCGCTGGCGTCAATGGGGGCCATTCCGGCGATGTCCAATTCCGTGCGGAAGGCGAGGGCCTTCAGGCCGGGACGGCGGCTTTGCATCAGGCTTTGTGACAACGCTGGGGTTGTTCAGCACGATGGGGGAGAGGGTAGGGTCGGGAAGAAACTCTAAAATAATAAATTTGGCTAAAGGTTGCGGATATTCCTTCCTTTATAGTATATTTGCATCGGAGGCTTTGTCGGGAAACCGGCATTGCCTTTTTTCTTTTATACAACGGCTACACTCCAAATAACATATGACGTTTTATCACCTATTTCTCTTGTGGTCCGGTAACGTAATGGTTTGATGAGTTCCAGATATTTATTTAATTCCTCACGAGGTGCTTTATCGAGCTTTGCAACCCGAAAGTTCCAGGACATAATGTAAGCAATAAAATCAACTACTTGTATTCCTGTTGTCAGATCGCTATGAACAAAGAACGGTTCGGGAATTATTAGCCCCGCTCTATATCTCCCTTTTTTTGTTTTCTTAAAGTATTTATCCATTTGACCCAGCAATAAATGACTCGCCGATTTATCCAATTCATCAAAAACTATAGCGCCTCGGAAACGCTGGCATAGTTCAAGCAGTTTACATGCATAGCAGTCAATTCCATTTTTGTTTCCGGTTGGCAAATCAACTACCGGCAATCCCCAGGCCGGAAAGGACTTACTTTGCAAAACGGGCTATTCTTCTCCTGATATTTTCTTCCAAAACAGTCAACTTCCAGTTCGTGTGCGCAACAGATGAAGTTCCAAAGGTCTTTATCTTCAATGGCGATGCCTGCTAAAACCTCGTATGGGGAATCATGATGATCCTGCCCGCTTTCAAGCTTAGCTCAATTGATCCTTTTCAACCCCACCAGCACCACCCCATGCCTACGTACATCAGCCGAAAATTCTCCTTCGAAAGTCCCTATATCCTGCTGTCTCCATAAATCGCGGACGATATATTTACCGCTGATGCCAAGATCGGACCAGCGAAGTGTTATGCGTTGTACCGCACTGTCGCCGGGGTTGAAGAGTCCTGCGACCTTACTGCCGTCCTCCAGCTCTTTAGCCATGATACCTGCATCGCCCTGACGGGAAATGATGGTAGCCTGTTTGCCCAGCGGGTCCTGGTTGATGGCCAGCACTTCGTCATTGGTGAGGAGACCTTTTGTAAAGTCGTCGAGCTTTGTGAGATCGCAGCCCAGCAGGAGGGGGACCGACATCAGGCACCAGGCGCTGACATGGGTGTATTGCTCGTCGGGTGTCAGCAGGGTAGGTCTCGGCCCTTTGCCCCAGCCCACGTAGCCAACGATCATCATATCCGGGTCGTTCCAATGTCCCGGACCTGCATAAGGCGCCCATTTATCCTGGGTGAACAGACGGCTTTTCAGGCTGTTCCAGTTGTCGCGGATATCGCCGCCTGTGCGCCAGCAATTCGACCATTGAGCCCAGTCGGCCGCGCCACCAAAAGGTGCGCTGTTGGAGAGGCTGAGGATAATGTCCCGTCCGCTGTTGCGCAATGCCTCATACATAGTGCGCGTCTCCGGTACTTCGATGGGGTTCCAGTCGTATTTCAGATAATCGAAACCCCAGGTTGTCCATTGATGGACGTCGTTAGGTACGAAGGTGTAGTTGCCGATGGCATAGGGCAGCTGTTTTTTATTACGGGGTATTTTTTCCTTTGTGGCTTCGAAGAGACCTTCTTCATTGGTGGCGGATCCGCCGATGTGATGGCCGTAGGATTCTACCCAGGGAGTAGAGTAGATGCCGATCTTCAGACCCAGGTCGTGTACTTCATTACAGAGGCCCTGCATGTCCGGGAAGATAGCGCTATCGGGCAGGATGCCGTGAAAGGGTCCTCCCCGCCGGCCCTGCCAGCAGTCGTCTATGTTCATATAGGTCCATCCATGGTCGATGAGCCCGCTGTTGGCCATGGCCTTTGCATTAGCCAGTACCAGGTCCTGGGTGATCTTTGTAGCATAGATATTCCAGCTGTTCCATCCCATGGGAGGGGTGAGAGAGATATGTTCGCCTACTACGAGCTTTAAAGAGCTGGTAGCATTGCCGGCTTTATTTTTTGCATGAAGGGTGAGCGTGTATTCGCCCGGTCTATCCACGGAGCCGGAAAGCCTGCCCGTGTTCTTATCCAGCTTTACGCCTGCCGGAAGCTTGTTTGCGGCGAAAGCGATCGGTCTTGTGCCGGTAGTGGGAATGGTAAAAAGGATGGGGTGTCCAGGCCGTACGCCGAATACTTTTGGCCCGTTGATACGGGGAGAAGGGCCTGGCTGAGGGGTAAGGATTGCGAGGGTATCCGGCAGCTGTGTGTATACGGCAGGTGTTTGCGCCCGCAGGGCGCCGGTGGTTGTCAGACAGCATAACAGGAGGACATACAGGGATCGAAGCAGGCTCATGGGTGGAAATTTGTGGCGGGCAAAATAAATAAATATCACGGCCCGGACGGAGGAATGCCAAGATTGCTTATTAATCGGCTAAAAAAGCACGATGGCCCTGATCCCGTTTATTTTTAAAAAGTAAGTGTATTATTTATGTTTGTATATAATAAATGATTAAATTGTTGTTATTATCGATGTATAGCTAACTATCGCACAACTACTATATTATTTTTAATTACCCCTATACAACCTGGATTTTTATTCTTTTAAAATCCTGAGTTTATGTACCTATTTACGCTGAAAAGACCTGGAAAACTTGTCCTCTTTCTCTTCCTCCTTTTTTCAACCCTTTTGACCCGAGCCCAATTAAAGGTGGGTGACAATCCCACCAATATCCAGAAATCGTCGGTTTTGGAGCTGGAGAGCACCCGGCAGGGTTTGCTCTTACCGCGTCTGACGGACACTGCGGCGATCAATTTGCTGACGCCGCCGGATGGGATGATCATTTTTCTTACGTCGGATAAAAGTTTACGGTTGCGCAGCAACGGTAGCTGGAAAAAGATCGCCGATCTGTCCGATGCTGCGTCCAACTGGAGTCTCACCGGTAACAGCGGTACGGACTCTGCGCTCAACTTTATCGGGACGGTGGATGGAAAGCCATTGAGCATGCGGACAAATAATACCGAGCGTTTGCATATCAGCTCTGATGGGAACATCGGTATCGGGACGACCACGCCTTCGGCTGCGTTACAGGTCCATGGCTCGGTGAAATTCGATAGCCTGGCCGTCGACTCGACGCAACTGCAGGTGTTGGTGCTGGCGCCGGACGGATCCGTATACAAGCGCACAGTATCTTCCACGGTCTTTCAGAATGCCATCCGTGCCATCAACGGTATTCAGAAACAGACGCTGAGCCTGACGGCAGCCTCGAATACGAGCGTGGATAGTGTATCGGTGGTCAACACAGCTGCGGACAGCACGATTGCCATCAATCTGCCGGTGCAGAATGGTTCTTCGGCGACAAAGCCTTATGGTTTTCTTACGCTGACGGACTGGAATAAGATACAAAGCGCTGTGCAGACCATTACCATTGGCGCCGTAGCATCCACGCCCGATGTCAATGGAGCAACCATCGTTACCGACACAACTTCACGGACGATCATACTGCATCCTGCGGATGCCACCAACCCGGGTATCGTCACTGCCGGGGCACAGACCTTTGGCGGGAACAAGACCTTCAAAGGCACTGTTACATTGGACAGTGTCGCCACCAACAGCACCCTGGATACTGTGTTGTTGATCAACAGCAGCGGTCTGGTACAGAAAAGACAGGTGAGCCCGGCTGCATTCGGCAATGCTATCCGCCGTATCAACGACAATACGGATACAGCGCAATTTATCGCCTTCCGGAATTCAGGGACGGACCTGACCGTGAGCACGAGCAATAATGACTCCATCTATCTGAATGTGCCGGATGCCGCGACAGGTGCGAGAGGGGTCGTCACGACGGGTACGCAGACCTTTGGCGGGAACAAGAATTTCCAGGACAGTGTCACGGCTGCAAAATCGGTGTTAGTGGGTACTACCGGCTCCGCCAACTCTACAGTGCAGGTAAGCGGATCGATATCCATGGCCATCAAGACCGTGACGGGCACCTATACGATAGCGGCCACTGATAATACGATCCTGGTCAATACGACCTCGTCGGCCGGCAGTCTTACGCTGCCTTCACCTTCCGGCATTGCCGGACGTATATATACGATCAAAAAGATAGGCACCGGCGGGATCGACAATGCATTGACGATCACTCCTTCGTCCGGTACTATCGATGGAGGGTCTTCTTATGTCATCTATAACGATTATACGTTTGTGGCGCTACAGACGGATGGGACGAACTGGTATATCATTAAGAAATAATCTGACTCCAGATCAAAATATACCGTCATGCGCATTGCCACCTTGCTGGGAGGAATATTCGCATTGCTGTTATCCGGCAATACGGCTTTCTCTCAGCAGTTGAAACTGGGGTTAAATCCCTATACGGTGCAAAAATCGGCGTTGCTGGAATTGAATTCCACTAACCAGGGGTTATTGCTGGCCAGGATCACGGATACCAGCCTGATCAATGCGCTCACGCCGCCGGATGGGATGGTCATTTATTTTACGCCCACCAAACAGCTGATGGTGAGGGCGGGCGGCGCATGGCAGGCTTTTACGGTGTCGGGTGGCGCCATCACCAGTCTGAATGGATTGACGGCGCCTGTACAGACTTTTGCTACGGGAACTTCCGGGACAGATTTTAATATATCTTCCGCAGGTGCGGTGCATACCTTCAGTATCCCGGATGCGTCTGCTACCGCCCGGGGGCTGGTGACGACAGGAGCGCAGACTTTTGCCGGCAGCAAGACGTTTTCTTCGGCGCCATTGTTTTCCTCATTAACAGCCGGATCGGTGCCTTATATTGGCACCAGTGGACTATTGTCCGAGAATAATGCCAACCTGTTTTGGGATGCTTCCAATATCCGGTTGGGAGTAGGTACCAATACGCCTTCCCAAAAACTGGATGTAAAAGGCACGATCGTTGCTTCGGCGACCACCTATCCGAATTATGCGTATAACTCTGCCAACCGGATGGCATTTGGAGAGAGCAATGTTCCCGCCAATGAAACGGGCAGCGTCGTTCAATTCGGATCGGGCAGCAATACACGGAATATGCTGTTTGCTTTTACAAAGACGAATGTCAATACTTCTTATTTTGGCAATGACGGAACCCAGATGATGCTGGGCTCGGAAGCCGCCGTTCCTATTACTTTTCGCACAGGATTGGTGTATACTTCTGCCAATGTCATGTCTTCCGGGACGGAGAGGATGCGGCTCACTTCCACGGGCAATCTTGGTATCGGCACCTCGTCACCCTCCACGACCTTGCATGTGGTGGGGACGAATCCGCTTACGCTCACGGGTGTACAGGCGGGTACCAGCACCAGCGCGGACAGTCTGCTGACCATCACCAGCGGGCTGGTGCGGAAGATACCTATGTCCACGTTTACAACATCCGGAGGAGATATCACCAGCCTGAATGGATTGACGGCGACCTCGCAAACCTTTGCAACGGGTAATGCCGGGGCTGATTTTAATATATCTTCTGCAGGGTCGGTACATACCTTTAATATTCCCGATGCATCTGCTACGGCGCGGGGCGCCGTGACGACGGGGGCGCAGACGATTGCGGGGAGCAAAACTTTTTCTTCGGCGCCTGTCTTTTCGTCTTTGACTGCCGGATCAATTCCCTACATCGGTACGGGAGGTCTGTTGTCGCAGAATAATGCCAGCCTCTTCTGGGATGCCACCAACAACCGATTGGGGATTGGCACCAATACGCCGGGCTCGGACTTCACACTGTATCAAAGCACAGGCGCAACGTCCAAAGGGTTCCGGTTTACCGGCAACTCCATCGGCGGGACCAGCTCGGGTACGGGGTTTGCCATGGCATTGGGCTTCAACCAGACCAACAACAAGCAATTGTGGCTGGGCGACGCGGACTACATGGGTAATTCCTCCGGGACGTTTGTCCGGTACTCCACTGGCAACGGTCAAACGATATTGGACGCGATCTCAGGCGATAACGTTACCCGAAGATCCATCAGGATCGGTTTCGGTAATGATGCGCTTTCCACGGTGATCCTGGGGGATGATGGCGTTGCTACAACGCCCGGTTCCTATGTATGGGATTATAGTAATATGGCTATCGGCAGCGGCTACCGAAGCGCCAGCGCTCCCAGCAACGGGCTGCTGGTGCAAGGCAATGTGGGCATCGGTACTACCGCACCTTCTACCGCCTTGCATGTGGTGGGGACGAATCCGCTTACGCTCACGGGTGTACAGGCGGGTACCAGCACCAGCGCGGACAGTCTGCTGACCATCACCAGCGGGCTGGTAAGGAAGATACCGACCTCCACCTATGCTTCTGCCAGTAATTTCTGGGCATTGGGCGGTAATACGGTGGGATCGGTGAAGAATTTTGGAACGGTAGATGCTTTCGATCTGCCTTTTATTACGGGTAATACAGAAAAGATGCGGCTCAGCTCGGCAGGCAACGTGGCCATTGGCGCCACCTCCTTTAATGCCACCAACCCGGAGAAGTTCCTGGTGCAGGCAGGGGTCACTTCCTCTTTCAATCTCATGCAGGGCCGTGGCAAGATCAATAATTACCTGCAGATAAATGTCCAGAACGACTCCGCGGGGACAGCCGCCAGCTCCGACCTGGTGGCCACTTCGGATAATGGGAATGAGTCCGTCAATTTCATCGACATGGGGATCAATTCCAGCGCCAATACCAGTACAGGCGTCATAGGCGGGGCTAATAACGCTTATTTATATTCCACTGGCAATGATTTTGCCATAGGCAATGCCACCGCCAGCAAATCCCTGCTTTTCTTCACCGGCGGCACCGCCAGCGAGGCCATGCGTATCAACAGCAGCGGTCAGGTCGGCATCGGCACTACGTCGCCTTCCACGACCTTGCATGTGGTAGGGACGAATCCGCTTACGCTCACGGGTGTGCAGGCGGGCACCAGCACCAGCGCGGACAGTTTGCTGACCATCACCAGCGGGCTGGTGCGGAAGATACCGACTTCCACGTATACATCGGCCAGTAACTTCTGGGCGTTGGGCGGCAATACGGTAGGCGCCTTAAAGAACTTTGGCACGGTGGATGCCTTTGATCTTCCTTTTATCACGGGCAATACCGAAAGGATGCGGCTTAGCAGCACGGGGAACCTCGGTCTTGGGACGAGCACCTTTGACGGCACTGCGCCTGAAAAATTATTGATCAGCGCGGGTTCCACCAGCTCTTACAATCTGGTGGCCGCAAAGGGTAACAGGAACGGTTATCTTCAGTTCAATATCCAGAATCTTTCTTCACAGGGGCAGGCCAGTACGGATATAGTGGCCACTGCGGACAACGGGACCAGCAAGACCTCCAATTATGTGAACCTGGGCATCAACGGCAGCGGCTATAATAATGGCGGCGGCGGCATACTTGGCACCGCGAATACTGCCTACCTGTACAGCGTTGCCCAGGATTTTGTGATCGGGAATTCGGCGGCTTCCAAGAACCTGATCTTTTTTACAGGGGGTTCGGCCACCAGCAACGAGGCGATGCGTATCAACGGCAGCGGTAAGGTTGGCATCGGCACTGCCTCGCCTTCTACGACCTTGCATGTGGTGGGGACGAATCCGCTTACGCTCACGGGTGTACAGGCGGGTACCAGCACCAGCGCGGACAGCCTGCTGACCATCACCAGCGGGCTGGTGAGGAAGGTGCCTTTCACCGGCACTTATTGGGCGCTGGGTGGAAATACAGTCGGGTCCATGAAGAGCCTTGGTACCGTGGATGCTTTTGACCTGCCTTTTATTACGAACAATACGGAAAAGATGCGGATCAGCAGTACGGGTAATGTCGGCATCGGTACGTCCAGCTTTGATGCCGTCAATCCCGAGAAGCTATTGGTACAAGCCGGTATTACATCTTCCTTCAACCTGATCGAGGCGCATGGAAAGATCAATAATTATTTGCAGCTCAATATCCAGAATGACTCCAGCGGCACAAATGCCAGCTCGGACGTGGTGGCTACGGCAGACAACGGAGATGAGTCCAACTACTTTATCGATATGGGGATCAATTCCAGCGGCAATACCAGCACAGGCGTCATAGGCGGGGCTAATAACGCTTACCTGTATACGACGGGTAATGATTTCGCGATAGGCACCGGCAGAAGCAGTAAATCGCTGATCTTTTTTACGGGCGGCCTTGCCACTAACGAGCGGATGCGCATCGACGGATCGGGCAATGTGGGGGTTGGCACTTCATCGCCCACTGCGAAGCTTCATCTGCCGGCCGGCACAGCTACGGCGAGTACTGCACCTTTAAAACTGACGTCCGGTACGAACCTTACCACTCCGGAAGACGGCGCCGTAGAGTACAACGGCACGAACTATTTTGTTACGCAAGGAACGACCCGTTATACGCTGGCCAAGACCCTGACGGCGACGGCTACGCTGGATTTCCCCTCAACGGGGGCATCCTCCGCCAGCACGTTAACCATTTCCGTCCCGGGCGCTGTCGACGGTGATGCGGTGTCACTGGGCGCTCCCAACGCAGCTGCGTCTATCGGTGGGGCCAACTTTTCCGCCTATGTTTCCAGCGCTGGTGTCGTTACCGTCAAATTATATAATTCCAACGTACTAACAGCTATTGACCCTGCTTCGGGAACTTACAGGGTCTCTGTATTAAGATATTGATGTCCATTTTTATACGACATATGATCCTTTTGCTGCTGCTCGGTTTTGCCGGGGCGATGCAAGCCCAGACGGGTTTCTACGTTCCCCAGCAGGGAAAGGTCTTTTTCACCGGCAGCACGGCCACCATCTTCTCCGACGTCAATCTGCAGGGACAGCTGGGAGTGGGAAGGAATGCCACTGTGAACTTCAAAGGACGCAAATGGGTAAATGCGTCTGCCGCGGATATTACGGATGAAAAGGGCGGGCGCGGTCTGGGGGGTATGATCCGCTTCCTGGCTCCTGACACAGGCGTTCAGCAGCAGTCCATTACTTCGGGATATAATGCCGCTGTGCGCACGGGGCCCGTTTTTACGAATCTCACGATCGAGAATAGCGCCGGCGTCCGTTTGCTTTCCAGCAGCATGAAGATCCGCCGCTGGCTCAATTTTGTTGAAGGGACGCTGGATGTGGAGGACAATATCCTGGTGGTAGGGGATAATAATGCCGGTATGATCACGGGTTATAACGATAAGAACTTTGTCATTACGCCGGGCACTTCTGCCAATGGAGGTTTTCTGTTGCGTGAGCGGCTTACGATGGCCAATGGGATGGTGGTCTTCCCCGTGGGGACAGCAGCCGGTCATTACACCCCTGCAGGTTTGCGGGTACGCAATCGCCTGCCGGATGATTTTTATGTACGTGTATCCGACGGCGTGAAGAGACGGCTGACGGATGGAGGCGATCTGTCGGAGTGGAGCGTGAACAAGACCTGGCAGATCGGGCAGCTGCAGCATCCGGGAGAGGATGCCGTGGAGATCACGTTGCAGCATGACCTGCGGGATGAAGGGGTAAAGTTCATGGGTAACAGACAGACGGCCTATGTTTCTCAATATAACAACGGGTCATGGGATATCGGGTATCCCCAGGGAGGGCCGGGGGCCGGGTTCCTCACCACCGGTGTGTCTCTTCCGGCGGGCGGCACCAATACCCGCAGCTTTCAGTATACGATGTCCCAGGCATCTTATTTCACCAAGCTGGCGGGCTTTAACGACACGGCGCGTAACAGGACGAGTCTTTGGTTTAGCGCGTATCGTACGGACAGGGCGAACGTATATGTATACTGGACCACGAATCCCGAGATCCGCAACAAGTACTTTGTGGTGCAGCGCAGGCTGATCAACGAGCAGGCCTTTAGCAACCGGGATACGCTTCTCTCCATGGCCCTCAGCGGCGTAAGCTTTAACTACCTGAGTTACCATGTCAATGATCCCAACAGCTATATGGGTACCAGCTTTTATCGTCTGCAGATGATGGACTACAATGGGAATATCTCCTATTCCAATATTGTGGCGGTTGGCGGGATCCCGGATGGCTTTGGGTGGACGGTATGGCCTAATCCCACTGCCGGCAGATTTTTCGTAGGTATCAGCAGACCGTCGGCTGTAAGGGAAGTAATGGTCTGGGACATTGTAGGCAGGCTGATACATCATGAACTGGTGAACAACCGCGGCCTGATAGAAATGTACCTGGATACGAAGGGTACTTATGTGATAGGATTGGTGCCTTCCGATGGAGATCATATCGAGACGAAGAAGCTTATCGTCATCGGTGATTAAAAATTCTTTTCTTCTTTCCGGATTTTTAGTAATTTTAATTCCCTTCATTCAACTACCCCCTTACTCAGTCGCGAATCATCCTGTCGCACTCCTACCTTACACCTCCATTATCGTTTATTATTAAATGCCTCTTATGGTACGTTTCTACTCGCATGTCGCAGTGGTCGTTATTGTATTGTGCCTATCCTTTCAGCCCATCATGGGGCAAACAAGCTGGAAAGGAACAGTCAGCACTTCCTGGAAGGAGGCGGCCAACTGGACAGCAGGCATTCCTACCTCCTCGATGGATGCCATCATCGGAGATGCCAATTTTACAGGCAGTTTCCAACCATCCATCACCGGCTCCGCAGCCTGTAAATCATTGACGCTTGGCGGAGCCCATGCGGCAATGCTCACGATGACCCGGACACTCACCGTCCCGGGGAATATCACCATCAATTCCAATGGCACTATCTCACAGGGTAAGACTTCCATCACCCTGTCAGGCAATTGGAGCAATTCCGGCAGTTATTCGGCCACCAGTACCAGCAGCAACGTGATATTTGCAGGGACCTCACAGACCCTGGGCGGCAGCGCGGTGACTACCTTCCGGAAGCTTACGGTAAATGCAGGCAGCACTCTCACGCTTAACAGCAATGTGACGGTCAGCGGCTCCAGCAGCCTGCTCACGGTGAAAGGGACCCTGAACCCAAATGAATCTCCCACTTATACGGTCACTACCACCTCCCTCACCGTCAACGCCGGTGCAGTCCTGAAAGTCAATGCCGCCACCTTTGCCGGCAATTACTCCGTCTCAGGCACGCTAACCCTGAACGCCACCAGTACGGTGGAATACTCCGCCACCGCCGTCAACCAGACGGTCAGCAATACCCCCACATATGGGACACTAAAGATCAGCGGTGCAGGAACAAAAACACTGGCGGGCAATCTCCCTTCGCTGGCCTCCTCCTCTTCCGCAGCAGGAAATATCTATGTGGCTGCGGGTACACTGGACCTTTCCACCTTTACTGCCAACAGGGGTACTTCCGTGGCCGGCGGCGTGTTCACCGTGCTTAATGGCGCCACCTTGAAAATTGGTGGCACCAATACCTTTCCATCCAATTATGCCACTACTACCCTGAGTCTTACCAGCACCGTCGAATACTCGGGGACCAGTCAGACAGTGGCGGCCAAAACCTATGGCAACCTGACATTGAGCAGCTCATCCGGCGCAGCCGTAAAAACCTTTCCAGGATCGGCATTTACCATTGCAGGTAACCTGACAAGCACGATAGGCGCGGGCAGCTCCGTATCTTTTACAGCGGCGGCCGCCCTTTCCATCAGCGGCAATATCTCGATCGGGGCTTCCACCACCTTCAATGGCGGCAGCTTTACACATACCGTCGCCGGCAACTGGGTGAACAACGGTACTTTTACAGGAAGCACCAGCAATATAACATTTACAACAGGCGGATCATCCATCAGTGGGACGGGAACCAACAATTTCAATGATCTTACCTTTTCCGGCTCCAACGTCACCGCCGCCGGCGCGACAACCCTTACCATTGCCGGCAATATCACCACTTCCGGTCCCGGATCTTTTACCCATTCATCCGGCGGAACTACCACCCTCTCAGGAACATCCAAGACCATCAGCGGGACAGACATGACCTTTGACAACCTCACTGTTTCGGGCACCATCAGTAGTGCGAATACTATTACCGTCACCGGAAATCTGTCGGTCAGCGGCAGCTTCACCACCTCAGCGGGCGCCGTCATCATGAGCGGAACATCCAGGACCATCAGCGGGGCAGGGACAAAGACCTTTTCCTCTCTGAATATTACGGGTACTATAACCACGGCCGTCAATCTCTCCATCAACTCCGCGCTGAATGTCGGCGGCAGCTTTACCGCTTCAGCAGGTACGATAACATTTACGGGAGCTTCCTCGCTTAACGGGACAGCAAATCTATTCAATGTCACCCTCAACGGCACCTCTCTTCAATTGTCCACCAATGCCGTCCTTGGTATCGCCGGAGTTTACACCGTCTCCGCCGGCACTCTGAATGTTACCAGCACCATCCCCAATACCGTCAATTTCAACGGCAGTGGCGCCCAGAACGTCAACGCCGGCACCTACCACCATCTTACAGTATCCAATGGGAATACCAAAACCGCGGCAGGAGCCATTACCACCAACGGAGATCTTACCATCTCTACAGGCACTACCTTCAGCGCAGGCAGCTTTACCCATACCATCAACGGTAATTGGAGCAATGCGGGTACATTTACGGCCGGCACAAGCACTATCGCGCTGACAGGCGGCAGCGGCTCTTCCATAACGGGAGTCACCACTTTTAACATACTCACCATCAATAAGACGGCAGCGGCCACGGTCGTACAGCTGAACAACAATATCAGCGTCCCCACGCTCAATATGACAACAGGGGCCATGCAAACAGGGGCTAATACCGTCATCATTACCAGCACACGCACAGGCAACGGCATCATCCTGGGAAATATCCAGCGTACACATAGTTTTTCCACTGGTACGGCCTATGCATTCGAGGGCCCACAGAATACCATTACCTTTTCAAGCGTGTCTTCCGTCACAAGCATCACGGTATCCGTTGTAAAAGGCGCTGTCACGGGTTTCCCCTTCGGCAGCTCGGTCAACAGATCATATACCGTTTCAGTCCCCTCAGGGACTTATACAGCCACCTTGCGTCTCCATTACGAAGATGATGAGCTGAACGGAAATACAGAGTCCTCCATCGCATTATGGGACTACAATGGAACCAACTGGATAAGTGCAGGTACATCCGGCAACAATACTTCCAGCAACTATGTGGACCTCGCCGGGCTGACTAATATCTCCCTGCCATGGACCCTGTCCGACAATGCCAATATCCTTCAGTGGACGGGCGCCGCAAGCACCGATTGGAACACACCCGGCAATTGGGCCGTGGTGCAAGGCAGCCCCGGAGCGACACCTACAGCCACCGATATTGTGCAGATTGGCGCGGCCGCCTTTACGAACCAGCCGGCTATTACCACAACCGCCAATGCGAGAAATATCCTGTTCGGAAGCACACAGGCAGCGACCCTTACATTAAACGCCGGCGGATCGCTCACCGTCGCCGGTAACATCAGCGGCAGCTGGAGCAGCAATGTCACACATACGATCAACGCCAATGCCCAGTCGCTCACTGTCAATGGCGACTTCCCGCTCAGCGACGGTACATCAGGTCATGCCATCAACCTCGGCGCATCTTCCGGCAATATCACTGTGGGAGGGTCTCTCACGGAGTCCGGCGGGGCCAACATCAGCTTTTCAGGGGCCGGTACACTTTCCATAGCGGGTAATTTCAACTACAGCAGCGGCACTTTTACGGCAGGCCCGGGTACGGTCATCTACAACGGCAGCAATGCCCAGAACATGGGTGGCGTCGCCTATAACCATCTTACTATAAATAACAGCGGCGGAGGCGTCTCTTCCAATACAGCGACCACAATAGGAGGTAACCTGTCCGTGTCCGGCGGTACGCTGAACCTCAATGCCGGCGCCGCCGTCACAGGAGACATTACCATCGGAGCCGGCGCTACACTGAATGGAGGCAGTGTTACTACTTCTATTGGAGGCAACTGGACCAACAGCGGCAGCTTTATCCCAGGGTCCGGCACCATGCAATTCAATGGTCTCAGCGGTCAAACAATATCTGCGTCAAATTTTAATAACCTCATCATCAATAAAGCTTCGGGCACTGCAACCCTTTTGGGTAATGTGTCCATCAACAGCGACCTGACCCTGTCGGGCGGTACGCTGGACATCGGCAGCTTTACGGCATCCAGAAGCTCCTCCGGAGGGACGTTGACCCTATCGAATTCCGCCACCCTGCTGGTAGGCGGAGCAACCAACTTTCCCGCCAACTACATCAGCGACAACCTATCCACCGGCAGCACCGTAAATTACAATGGGACATCGGCACAGTCCATAGCCGCCATCACCTACGGCAGCCTCTCTTTCAACAATGGCGGCGCCAAATCGCTGACAGGACTTACTACCATTGGAGGGGATCTGACCATCGGTACGGGAGCAAGTCTCAACGCCGGATCGAATACGATATCCTTAAACGGCAGCTGGACCAACAACGGCAGCTTTACGCCTTCTACGAGCACCCTATTGCTGAACGGCAGCGGCAAGACCATCACCGGCAACACTACCTTTAACAGGGTCACCGTTTACGGCAGCTACACCGTAGCCGGCAGCGATATCACCTACAACGGCTTTTTGAATATCACCAGCACCGGCTCATTTGCCGCGGGTAGCGGCACTGCGACCGTGAATGGGGACCTGACAAACAGCGGGTCCCTCACCAGCAACGGGACGACCACCTTCAGCGGCACCGCCCTGCAGACGATACGCCTGTTGAATGCCGTCGTATCCAACTCTTCCGGGATCATCAACTTCAATGGGAACGTTTCTCCCGTATTGAACTCTACCAGCACGCCCACTTTTGCCAACCTGAATATCAACAACACCGCCGGTGTCAACCCCAGCGTCGGCTGGACAGTCCTCATTTCCTTTACGGTAAATAGCGGAGCCATCTTCAATGGCGGCCCTTCTACCCATATCATCGCTGGCGCTTTTACGGACAATGGTACCGTCACCAGCACCGGCATCATAAACTTCACGCCGCCCTCAGCCGTAAACGTCAACCTGGGATCAGGGTTCTCCAGCACTGGTACGGTGATCTTCGGAGGAACGGGCGTTATCACCTTGTCGGGGACCTCTCCTTCTTTACAGGATGTGGTCATCGCCAATACCAATGCCACCGGCCTGACACTTCCTTCCGGATGGACCATCGGCGATGATCTCACCGTCAACAGCAATGCCATCTTTAATGCCGGAACTTCTTCCTTCACAGTGGGAGGAGACATGGAGAGCGATGGTACATTGAACGGCGGCAGCTCCACCATTACGCTTGCCTCACCCGCAGGCACCTTATCCGGCAGTTCGGGCACTGCATTTAATAACCTCACCATTACCGGCTCCATCACCGCCAATTCCGATTTCCAGGTCGCGGGCAATCTCACGGACAATGGAACGCTGGATGCCTCCATCGGGACGCCGGTGATGACGGGAAGCTCTGCAGCTACGGTCGGAGGATCGGCCAGCCCGGTGCCGATCGCCCAACTGACCATCAATAAAAACAAAGGCGTGTCTGTAAGTCTGGGTAAGGATCTCAGCACGCTGACCAGCCTGCACATTGCAGGCGGCATATTGGATGCCGGCGCTTTTAACCTCACCCAGGATGCAACCAACGGCGGGGAGCTGGTCATAGATGACAGTGCGGTGCTAAGGATCGGAGGCACTAACACCCTGCCAACTTTCAATACCTACACGTTCGATACCCTGAGCACTGTGGAATACGCTGGTTCTACACAAAGCATCCCCTCCACCGTCAACTATGGCAATCTCAGCATCACCGCCGCAGGCACAAAGACACCTTCAGCCGCGCTCACCATCCTGAATGACTTTACATTGAGCAATGGCACTTTCACAGGCGGCAGCTTTACACATCTCATAGGCGGTAACTGGAACATGACAGGCGGGACCTTTACCAATACCGGCACTACGATACAAATGAACGGGACGGCTAACCAATCCATATCTTCGACAGGCGCGTTCAACAACCTCACCATCAATAAAACTTCAGGGCTTGTGACTTTAGGCAGCAATGCTACGATAAACAATACGCTCACTTTTTCCGCCGGGAAAATGTCGCTGCTAAGTAACAATCTTACCATTGGGTCCTCAGGCACTATCTCCGGAGCCTCGGCTGCCAATTATATTATTGCGGAGGGAGCCGGCACCCTCATACAATCCATTGCCAACGGCTCATCAAGATCTTTTCCCATCGGAACAACCGCCAATTATATTCCTGCAGCCATCGCGCTGACGCCGGCCTCCACTGCCGACAATTTCGCCGTCAACGTATTGAACGCGGTCTACCTGTCCGGGACCACCGGCGCCGCAGTTACTTCAGGAGCGGTAAATGCCACCTGGTTGATCGGTGAAGGCACTGCCGGAGGCTCGGATGCCACCGTCACCCTGCAATGGCCGGGATCATTGGAGCTGCCCGGGTTCAACCGTTCTGCCGCCAGGCTGGCTCATTATATTTCCTCCAACTGGGATTACGGTCTTTCGGATATTCCGGCAACAGGCTCCGACCCATATACGCTGTCACGATCCGGGTTCACCAGCTTCTCGCCTTTTGCCGTCAGCTCCCTCGGAGCGCTCCCGCTTACCTGGCTGAACGTCAGCGGAAAGAACATCGGTCATGATAATTACATCCATTGGTCGACTGCAGCCGAAACCGGCAATGATTACTTTGCTGTCGAAGTATCTCCCAATGGCGCCGACTTTACGGAAATAGGGCGCGTACCAAGCCAGCCATCTTCTTCCGGCGCGGGAGACTACAGCTTTATTCATAGGAATGTTACCCTGCCCCTGGCATATTACCGGATAAAACAGGTGGACCTCGACGGCCGATTTTCTTACTCGAAGGTCATAGCGATCGCAGCAGTCGATGCTGCAGGTACGGGCTTCCGGTATGTCACGAGCCCTGCCTATGAACGCGTATCGGCATTGATCGCCGGAACACGATCATTCAGTACGGACATCCTGCTCCTCGATATGGCGGGCAAGATCCTCCAACGGCAATCTCTGACGCTGAACAAGGGAAGCAATCTCGTAGACATAAGTCTTAACGGCGTAGCGAAAGGTATCTATATCCTGCAGTATCGTAATGAATTTGGGAAAATAGAGGTGGCCAGGTTTGTAAAATAGACGTGTGCTCTTGCCTTAAGAGGGCCTCCTGCTTCCTTTTCGCTCGGGTTCGTCCGGCTTCTCATTTTTCCAGTTTTCATTGTACCGGACAAAAAATGACAGCCAGATCGCCCTGGACAGCCGCATTAAATAAGGCTGGGCAATAAGCAATGCGGCTATATTGAATCCCATCCACAGGAAAAACCTGTTATCGTTCAACGAAAAGCCGATAAGCACCCACCAGGCGATGCACGTAGCCGCGGATAGTGCGACGGTGAGCGCATAGCTCACATAGCTGGTGCCGTAATAAAATCCCACCTCGATCTCCAGCTGTTGATCACAGGCGGGGCACTTGTCATTCATTCTCATAAATTGTTTCAGATCATAGGAGCTCTTCACCTTAAACATATTGCCAGTCCTGCAGCGCGAGCATCTATGCCGCAAAAGACTCCCTATATAACCTGGTTTATGTTCTTTTTTGTCAGCGCACATCCGGCAAAGCTACTGATCCGGAGAGACTTATCGAACATCCTTTTATCAGTTCAAAAAGTGATATTTATCAATTTTTGATGTGATAAGGTTCACCAGGGGGGATAGCAACTTAAGATACCTTTGCCCGATGAGAAAATTCCAGGAGTTCCAGAGTGCCCTTTATTATACGAATGATCATGAATGGATCAATTTTCAGGGGCCGGTGGCTTATGTGGGTGTCTGTGCATTCAAACTGACTGGGATCAGACGGATCCGGCAAGTTGAATTCGAGCAGGGGGACGGTCAAAAAAAAGCCGGGGAAATATTGGTAATCATTCATTCAGAAGAGTATAAGATCCCTATTCATATGCCGGTGGACGGGGAGATCCTTAGTTACAATGAAAGACTTTCAGACGACTCGCAGAATATGCTACTGGAACAGCCGGAAAGGGATCGATGGGTGGCATTCATTGTCCCTTCTACGCTTCATGACCGGGATGGACTGCTTTCACCTGAACGGTACCAGGCAATTAACAAACCTCTGTTTTAAGCTATGAATTTGTTAGCTATTTTAAAATCCTGACGCTTGGATAACTGGTTCAGCAGCGACATACAATTTCATCTTCTGTATCCCTCTTCCATGCAGCAATTAGCCCGCAGGCACTGGACGCCGCTGAATGTAACGCATCAGGCAGTCCAATTCCTTGTGCCCCGTGATGGCGTCCGGGTATTGGATATTGGCAGCGGCGTCGGAAAATTTTGTTTGGGAGCTGCCTATTACAAGCCTGATGCTTTTTTTTACGGGATAGAGCAACGAAAGAACCTGATCGGACATGCGGAGGCCGCAAAGAAGATATTAGGTCTGTCAAATGTTGCTTTTATTCAAGGAAATTTTACAAAACTGGACCTGAAACAGTATGACCATTTTTATTTCTACAATTCATTTTATGAGAACATAAAAGGTGTCCCTAAGATAGATTATAATGTATCGTTCTCGGAAACCTTATATAATTATTATAATCGCTATTTATTTAAACAGATGGAGGAAATGCCGGCAGGTACAAGGATCGTGACCCGGTGCAGCTGGGAAGACGAAATACCTCCATCTTATACTGTGGTGAATAGCGATTTTGACAGCATGCTCAGATTTCTTATCAAGGAGTAGCCATCAAATGATACTATGATTGATTTGCGATCTTCAATAGTTTATGTCTGTAAAATTGACATATTTGCGGCTCTTTAAATATTCGAAATATCATGAACCTTGCACAACTAAAGGAAAGAAGCGGTAATGCATGTGAACTTTGCGTCACAACGGAAACGCTGAACGTTTATGAAGTACTGCCTGCTGCAAACAATATCCCGGACAGGGAGATCTACATTTGCAACAAGTGCCTTTTACAAATAGAGAAAAAAGAGGACATCGATGGCGCTCACTGGCAGTGCCTGACAACCTCTATGTGGAGTGAGACACCGGCAGTTCAGGTCGTGTCATGGCGGATGCTCAACAGGCTGCGTGCTGAAAGCTGGGCTGCAGAGAACATCGAGATGATGTACTTCGATGATGCTACATTGGAATGGGCAAAAGCAACGGGCGACCATGAAAATGATGCGAGTGTACATCTGCACAGGGACGCCAACGGAAAAGTATTGGTGAATGGAGACACGGTAGTGCTTACCAGATCACTGGACGTAAAAGGTTCTACAGTAGATGCGCGCCTGGGCACTGTGATAAAAAATATACGCCTTGATGTCAATGACCTCAATTATATCGAGGGGAAAATAGAGGGGCAAAGCATTATGATCAAGACCATATATGTCCGCAAGCAGGGAGGTGGTTAACGCCGGCGAAGGGGCTATTTGCCATAGACATATAGGAATGCCAAAATTGCTTAGTACTTTGGCAACCAGGGGGAGCTGAAAAAAAGAGAAAATCCCCATATTACATGTTTATGATCGGGGATCGCATCTTCTGGAAATTCCGCATTGTCATCATTCTTTTCTTGTTCACCAGCCTGCGGGCTTCGGCACAGCAATCTGTTTATCTAAAGGATGGGTGGGAATTCCTCCGGCAGGACCTGGGTGGTCCCTGGGAGGCGGTAAGACCCGTGACAAAAAAAGACGATCCCGGTGCTGTCCCTCTCTGGCAGCCGGTGAGGCTACCTCATTGTGTAAATGCGGAAGATGCCGTCGATCCCGGCGGTAACTATTACCGGGGACCGGCCTGGTACCGTACACAATTGGAGCTGCACAACCTTTACCCCGGGGGAAGGACGCTGCTGCATTTTGAAGGGGCGGGGCAGAAGACGGCTGTCTATATCTACACGACGCAGGTGGGCGCTCACACGGGCGGATATGATGAATGGACCGTGGATATCACGGATGCGGCGGCGGCTTTCGCTCGTACGGATGTTTGCCGTCAGCAGTTCAAAGGGAAGATACCTGTCTCTATTCGTACGGATAATTCCCGCGACCTGGAAATGATCCCGTCGGGTATGTCCGATTTTAATTTGTACGGCGGGATCTATCGCCGGCTGAGCCTGGTATATATGCCGGCAGTGTATATCGATCAGCTATTGACGAATGCCACCGTGGATAGTTTGGGGCGTGTGGGAAAGGTACAGGTTAAGTTACTGTTGAATCGACCGCCCGGCTCGGCCACCGTCTCCTGCCGGCTGCAAGATCCCGGCGGGCATATGATAACGGAGATGTCCGGGGTGAAGACGACGGTTTTATCGGATACGCTTGTGCTGCCGGATGTGGTGGTGAAAGCGCCGCATCTTTGGCACCCGGATGATCCGGCCCTTTACACTTTGACCGTGATGGCCGGCGACAGTTGTGTGCAGCAGGTGCGGCTGGGTTTCAGACATTTTACATTTGTCGATTATGGTCCCTTTTTGCTCAATGGCCGTAGATTATTGCTGCGGGGTACGCACCGGCATGAGGACCATGCCGGGCTGGGCGCTGCCATGACGGAAGACCTCATGCGGCAGGAAATGATCCTGATCAAAGAGATGGGGGTTAATTTTATCCGGCTGGGGCATTATCAGCAATCTCCCGTTATACTCGATCTCTGTGACAGCCTGGGCATCCTCGTCTGGGAGGAGATACCCTGGTGCAGGGGTGGTCTGGGTGGAGCTGTCTACCAGCAACAGGCCCGGAGCATGATGACGCATATGATCGGGCAGCATCTTTCTCATCCCGCTGTGATCATCTGGGGACTTGGGAATGAGAACGACTGGCCCGGCGACTTCCCGGAATTCGACAAGGAGAAGATCCGCAGCTTTATGAGGGAGCTGAATGATCTCGCGCATCGTCTCGATCCCTCCCGGCGTACGGCCATCCGGCGTTGTGACTTCTGTAAAGATATCCCCGATATTTATTCGCCTTCCATCTGGATGGGATGGTATAGGGGCGTTTTCACCGATTATAGACAAACGACAGAGGACGAGTTCAAAAAGGTAACTCATTTCCTTCACGTGGAATGGGGCGGTGACAGTCATGCGGGCAGACATTCCGAAAACCCTGTAAAGATGGATTGGAGCGAGTCGTACATGTGCGATCTTGTCGACTGGCATTTGAAAGAGCAGGATTCCATGCCCTGGCTTACGGGGACGGCTGCATGGTGTTTTAAGGATTTTTCCACACCGTTGAGGCCGGACAATCCTGTTCCTTATGTCAACCAGAAAGGGGTGGTGGAGCGGGATCTGACAAAGAAAGAGGCTTACTATGTATTTCAATCTTATTGGTCCCACAAGCCTATGGTACATATCTACGGTCATACATGGCCGGTGCGATGGGGCGGCGAAGGACAGCCGCGGCAGGTAAAAGTTTTTTCCAATTGCGGGGAAGCTACCTTGTATCTCAACGGTAAGAGCTGTGGATTACGGCGGCGTAACAGCCAGGATTATCCTGCGGCGGGACTTAGATGGGATGTCCCTTTTTTGCGGGGAGAGAATGTTCTGCGTGTCGTTGCCCGCAAGGGCGGCGCCGTGGTGGAAGACACGGTGCGTTTTCAATATGTGACGGAGAAATGGGGTATGCCTGCACAGGTGAAGATAGAAAAAGTGGCGGAAGAAAAAGATGTTGTCACCGTCCGGGTGCGGCTGCTGGATGCGAATGGTGTTCCCTGTCTGGATGCCACCGATTGGGTGAGCTTTGGGCTGACGGGTGATGGCAAGCTCATCGATAACCAGGGTACTTCGACGGGGTCGCGTTATGTGCAGATGGGGAATGGGAGGGCGATGATCCGGTGTCATACCAACGGCGGTCATTCGGTCGTCAGCGCTAAAGTAGGTAAACTACCTTCGGTATTTTTGAATTTGTAAATGAACTGCATGAAGCTTGCTATAACGATCTTGCTTGGTTTTTTAGGGTTTGCGGTACAGGCGCAGACGGCGGCAGACCCTTACCTGAAATTATGGTACGACCGCCCCGCCAAAGTCTGGGAGGAGGCGTTGCCGCTGGGCAATGGTAAGACGGGCGCCATGGTATTTGGAAGACCCCTGGAAGAGCTGTATCAGCTGAACGATAATGCCCTTTGGTCCGGCTTTCCGGAATCCGGCAACAATCCGGCTGGCCCTGACATTCTGCCAAAGGTCCGGGAAGCTGTTTTTAAAGGAGATTATGACAGTGCCGCTGCTTTGTGGAAGAAGATGCAGGGCCCTTATTCGGCCCGTTATCTTCCGTTGGCTGATCTCCGGATCGCGATGAGCGACGGCGGGCAGGTGAATGGATTTTACCGTGATCTTGATCTGAATACGGCAACTACTACCGTGCAGTATGTGTCGAATGGTACTACTTTCCGGCGGACCAGCTTTATCAGCTATCCGGGTAAGGTAATGGTGATCCATCTGACGGCCAGTAAAAAACATGCGCTGGATTTTGATGTGGCGTTGAGTAGTCAGCTGCATTATAATGTTTCTGTTGCGCAGAGTTCAGTATTGGTGTTGAAAGGTAAGGCCCCGAAGTTCGTAGCCAACAGGGATTATGAGCCGCAGCAGGTGGTATATGATGAAGATCCAAAAGGTGAAGGGATGAACTTTGAGGTGCAGGTAAGTGTGAGGGTATCGGGAGGAAAGATCACGGGTGAAGGAGACAGTCTTAGGATATCCGGCGCAGACGAAGCGACCCTTTATCTGACCGAAGCCACCAGCTATAATGGCTTTAACCGTTCTCCCGGTCATGATGGCAAGGATCCTTCCGTGGAAGCGGGCGCTAATATGCGGAAAGCATGGGCCACGTCTTATAGTGTGTTGCTGAAGGAGCATCTCGGCGATTATCAGCGGCTCTTCCGTCGGGTGAGCCTGCATCTGGGCATAGACAGTGCGGCCGTGCAATTGCCCACCGATCTTCGTATCCGGCGGTTTGACAGCACAGGCAACGATCATCAGCTGCAGACCTTGTATTATCAATATGGAAGATATTTGTTGATCGCCTGTTCCCGTCCCGGCTCTTTGCCCGCTAATCTGCAGGGGATCTGGAACAAAATGGTGCAGCCGCCCTGGGGCAGCAACTATACCACCAATATCAATACGGAGATGAATTACTGGCTGGCGGAGAATACCAATCTTTCCGAATGTCATCAGCCGTTGTTCGATTTTATAAAAGCGCTGGCTGTCAATGGCGCGCAGACGGCCCGTGTAAACTATGGCATACAGGAAGGATGGGTGGTGCATCACAATTCGGATGCCTGGGCCAAGACCTCGCCGCCCGGAGGGTATGACTGGGATCCCAAGGGGATGCCCCGCTGGTCATGCTGGCCGATGGCCGGCGCCTGGCTTAGCCTGCATCTCTGGGAGCATTTTCTTTTTACCAGCGATACGGTGTTCCTGCGGAAAGCTTACCCGCTGATGAAAGGGGCTGCGCAGTTTATGCAGCATTGGCTGATAAAAGATCCCGCCACCGGCCTGCTGGTGACCAATCCCTCCACTTCACCCGAGAATACCATCAAGATCAACGGCAAGGAATATCAGCTCACCATGGCTTCCACGATGGATATGTCCATTATCCGCGAATTATTCTTGGCCGTGATCCGGGCGGGGCAGCTGTTACGTATAGACGTTGCCTATGGAAAGGAGCTGACGGAGATGAAGGATGAGCTCTATCCGTTTCACATCGGGCAATATGGCCAGCTGCAGGAATGGTTCAAGGATTGGGATGATCCGAATGATAAGCACCGGCATGCCTCTCATTTATTTAGTCTTTATCCCGGCGCCCAGATCACACCGGACTCTACGCCCGCGTTAGCGGCTGCTGCCAGACAGTCATTGGTGTTGCGGGGCGACGTCTCTACGGGATGGTCCATGGCCTGGAAGGTCAATTGGTGGGCAAGATTGCGGGATGGCAACCATGCGTATAAGATATTACATGATGCTTTTAATTATATGGATCCTACGGTAGAGAAGGCACAGATGAGTGGCGGCGGGGTCTATCCCAATCTCTTCGATGCGCATCCACCTTTTCAGATCGACGGCAATTTTGGTGCGACGGCCGGTATGACGGAAATGCTGTTGCAGAGTCAGAATGGGGTGGTCCGGCTCCTGCCGGCGCTTCCGGATGCGTGGGCGGATGGCGCTGTCAGGGGACTAAAGGCGCGGGGTAATTTTACGGTGGATATCGAGTGGCAGGGTGGCAGGTTGACCAGGGCGGTCTTGGTCTCGGAGTCGGGTGGTGTTTGTCGTGTAAGTACGGCTGTGCCGGTGAAGGTAATGGGAGGAGTGAAAGTCCGGCGTATTGGAGGTACATCGGGCGGAAATACGATCGAGTTCAATACGGCGAAGGGCGCGACCTATGTGATCCTGCCCAGCGCCGATGGCTTTTATGACGGGATGATCCGCACATTGAAAAAGCAATCTTTGGAAGAGGCCGCCTGGGCCTTACAGCAGGCGCCCATCACGGTGACGGCTGAACACTGTCCCCGCAGCGCCGGTGGACTGCATGATTTTTATTCCGAAGGAGATTACTGGTGGCCTGATCCGGCACATCCGGATAGCCCATATATTCAACGGGACGGCATGACCAACCCGGCCAATTTTACCGCTCACCGTCAGGCCATGATCCGGCTCAGCCGCATCATAGGGGCACTTGCCACGGCTTACAGGATCACCGGTGATGCGAAATATATTGCCCCGGCATTACGGCACTGCAAAGCCTGGTTTGTGGATACCGCCACCTGTATGAACCCCGATCTGCAATATGCACAAGCCATTAAAGGGCGGGCTACCGGCAGAGGCATCGGGATCATCGATACCATCCAATTGATGGAGGTTGTGATGGGGTTGGAGGCGATGGAAGACGACGCTGCTATGGACAAAACCATGCTGGTCCGCATACGGCAGTGGTTCACAAAATATCTGCAATGGTTGACTACCCATCCTTATGGTAAGGATGAGATGAATGCCGCCAACAATCACGGCACCTGCTGGGCCATGCAGGTAGCGGCTTTTGCCCGTTTTACGGGTGACACGAGCCTGATGAATTTTTGCAGCCGGCGGTACAAGGAGGTGTTATTGCCCGGGCAGATGGACACCGATGGGAGCTTTCCCCGTGAATTGAAACGGACCAAGCCTTACGGATATTCTCTTTTCAACCTGGATGCCATGACTACTCTTTGTCAGCTGTTGTCCACACCGAAGGATGATCTGTGGCATTATCAAACTTCGGACGGTCGCGGCATAGAAAAAGGTATTGCCTTTATGGCGCCTTATATTGCCGACAAAGGGAAATGGCCATATGCCCATGATGTCATGTATTGGGATCAATGGCCTGTGGCGCAGCCTGCGCTTGTGTTTGGCGCCAATGCGCTGGGACGGGAGGACTGGTTCCTCACCTGGCAGCGGCTGGATCATGCGCCGGGGAATGAGGAGGTGATACGTAACCTGCCTGTGCGTCACCCTATCTTATGGATAAATAAATAACTGACATGAATAAACGATTTTTGTTTGCTTTTGTTTTTTTTGCCTCCCTGTCCGGACAGGCGCAGCCCCTTGACCGCGATCACCAGGCGGCCGACGATGCCATAAAAGGCTGGTGGCCTGCGTCGATGAAAGACCATGACCAGCGCATAGCCTGGTGGCGCGAAGCCCGATTTGGTATGTTCATCCACTGGGGAGTATATTCCCGGGCGGGTGGCGAGTGGAAAGGTCATAAGGTGGATGGTTATGCCGAGCATCTTATGCGAAAAGAAAAGATCAGCCGGAAGGAATACCTGGAGCTGGCCCATGGCTTCAACCCTGTAAAATTCAACGCCGAGCAGTGGGTGCTGGATGCGAAGAAGGCGGGTATGAAGTATATGATCATCACGTCCAAGCATCATGACGGCTTTGCCATGTATGATTCGAAAGTATCCGATTTCAATGTCGTCCGGCAGACGGCCTGGAAGAAGGATCCTATGGCGGCGCTCTCGGCGGCCTGTAAAAAATATGGACTCAAGTTCGGTTTTTATTATTCACATGCGTTCGACTGGGAGCATCCGCTGGCGCCCGGCAATGACTGGGAATACAATAACCCCGGAGGCGATAAGCAGTTGTTTGGCGGTGTACGCTGGTATGACCTTCATCCTGATCTGCTGGCCAGGGCGCGGAGGTATGTGGATGAGAAAGCCATCCCGCAGATAAAAGAGCTGATCAATAAGTATCATCCGGATATCTTTTGGTTCGACACTCCCAGTAAGCTGCCGTTTTCCGAGAACCTGCGGATCCTGCAAGCCATCCGGGAAGTGGATACGCATGTTGTGATCAATGGCAGACTCGCCAGGGCGGATACCAGTTTTGGGGATTATAAGAATACGGCCGACCGGCCTGCCGAGTTTTATCCTGTTACGGGTGACTGGGAAGCTATACCCACAACCAATGAGTCGTACGGTTATCATAAGTATGACAGCAGTCATAAGCCTTCCGCCTTTTTTGTCCGGCTGCTGGCAAAGGCAGCGTCCAGGGGTGGCAATCTGCTGATGAACATCGGCCCGAAGGGCGATGGGGCCTTTGATGATCGGGATCTTACTATCCTTCATGGCATCGGAAAGTGGATGGACGTGAATGGAGAAAGCATCTATGGCACGACCGCTGGACCTTTGCCGCTGCAAAACTGGGGTGTCTCGACGTTAAAGGGTGACAAGCTTTATCTCCATGTTTTTGACTGGCCTGCCGATGGGCGGCTGTATGTGGGAGGGTTGAAAGGAGGCGCCGGCAAAGTGTATTTGCTGACTGACCCGGCGGGGGCATTGCATACATCGGCTGTCGATGGGAAAGACCTTATCGTCGACGTTCCCCGTCAGGCGCCTGACACGGCCAATACCGTCATTGTAGTGGAGTTAAAAAAAGGCTGGCAAACGGACACCGTAAGATATATCGCTCCCAATATCCCTCTCACGCGTTTGCTGGCTTTTGATGCTGAACAGCATGGCAGGGGTTTTGGCTTCGGCGATGGAAAGGCGGGCCGGTTCTATGTCGAAGGCTGGAGTAATAAAGATCAATACCTAAGCTGGAATTTCCGGTCGGCAACTGCGGCCACCTATCATATAACTATAAAATACCGGGCTGGCGAAGGTTTTGGCGGCGTCTATCAATGGCAGATGGATGGCTATCAGGGCGAGAGCAGGATCGATACAGGAGGTAAGGACGTGGGTGTCCTTACGGCTGACCTGGGTACTGTCTCGCTAAGTCCCGGTGTGCATGAGCTGGATATCCGGCCCGTGGATATCGCCGGGCGTCAGCTGATGAGATTGCTGGAGGTTGACCTGGTGCGGTCGTGGAAGATGGAGGGTGCTGCTGGAGATGGAGTGGTGACCAGAGGTGGAGGTGGCGGGGTGGCTGTCTCATCGGGGAAGATCGCGTTGCCACAAGTGATGGCCGATGCGGAAGAGCAGACCCGGTTAATGTTGCGTGAGATCGCGGCAGCCGGTGGTCCTGGCAGGGCCGGAGGATCAGGCCCCGCACCCGACAGTCCATTTTCACCCCGCACGCTGGAGAATGGCCGCCTGAAGCTGGTGGCTTCCAGGGATTGGACCAGCGGATTTTTTCCGGGGGAGCTTTGGATGCTGTATCAATACACGGGGAAAGAAGAATGGAAGAAGGAAGCGCAGGCTTTTACTGCCCGTATGGAAAGGGAGAAGCTCAATGCCACTACCCACGATATGGGTTTTAAGATATACTGTAGTTATGGCGCGGGTTACCGGCTGACAAAGGATGAGGCTTACAAGGAGGTGATCATACAGGGCGCCAAAACGCTATCTACCCGGTTCAACCCCCGCATCGGCTGCATCCGAAGCTGGGACCATCACCGCAATCTATGGGGTTTCCCCGTTATCATCGACAATATGATGAACCTCGAGCTGCTGTTCGAAGCCACGAAGCTTACGGGTGATTCATCTTTTTATAAGATCGCCGTCACCCATGCCAACACGACGATGAAAAATCATTATCGTGATGACTTCAGCTCATTCCATGTGGTGGATTATGACACGGTCACCGGTAAGGTGGTGAAGAAGATGACCTGGCAGGGATACAGCGATGCTTCTGCGTGGGCGAGAGGCCAGGCCTGGGGATTGTATGCTTTTACGATGTGTTATCGTGAGACGAAGGATCCCCGTTATCTGCAGCATGCGGAAAGGATCGCCGCCTTTCTCCTGCCCCGGCTGCCGGCGGACAAGGTGCCTTATTGGGATTACAATGCGCCGAATATCCCGGATGAGCCCCGGGATGCATCTGCCGCTGCCGTCATGGCATGCGGCTTATATGAGCTCAGCGGATACAGTACTCACGGTGAGGAGTATCGCCGGATGGCGGATGAGATGCTGGAGAGCCTGACGAACAGTTACCGGAGTCCCGTAGGGTCCAACAGGGGATTTATCCTGTTACATAGCACCGGCTCGAAGCCATCGAACTCCGAGGTGGATGTGCCGATCAATTATGGGGATTATTATTATCTGGAAGCGTTATTAAAATCAAAATAAAAATTGTTTACGTATGAAAAGAATACTTATCGTTATCCTATTTTTCCAGCAGGTGGTGTCAGCCCAGACTATCAGCCGGGATGAAAGAATGCAGTGGTGGAGAGAGGCCCGTTTTGGGATGTTTATTCACTGGGGCGTTTATGCCGTTCCTGCAGGCACCTGGCAGGGTCACCAGGTCGGGCATGGCGGTGAATGGATCATGAACAGGGGCAAGATATCCGTGGCCGACTATCACCAGATCGCCAGGCAATTCAATCCCATCAAATACAACCCCGAAGCGTGGGTGAAAATGGCGAAGGACGCCGGGATGAAATACATCGTCATCACGGCCAAGCACCATGACGGTTTTGCGCTCTTTAAGAGCAATGCCAGTAAATGGAATGTGGTGGATGCCACGCCTTATGGCAAGGACCTGCTAAAGCCCCTGGTAGCCGCCTGTCGCAAATACGGCATCAGGCTGGGCTTTTATTATTCCCAGGCGCAGGACTGGAACAACCCGGGTGGTGCGGCGGCAAGGAAAGTAGCTTCCGAGGGTTGGCCGAATCCCGACTCCGCCCGTATAGATGCGTATACGCTGGCGCATTCGGGGCATTGGGATCCGGCCCAGACGACGGACTCCATGGCCGACTACATCGATAAGGTGGCTGTTCCCCAGGTGAAA